>ENA-OPVL01000028-OPVL01000028.1-human-gut-metagenome-genome-assembly--contig:-NODE-28-length-78483-cov-2.462246_pt1 | contig 78483 bp, 121 predicted proteins | sample MGYA00241496_ERZ501984 | MGnify/ENA primary metagenome ERZ501984 (study PRJEB25962, sample SAMEA2042986) | human gut metagenome | biome: human gut; feature: human-associated habitat; material: faeces... | reverse complement strand
TTGGTATGCAGGAACATTTAGTGAATTTGGACTTAGAAGAAGATTATCAGCAGAAGCACAGGAGCTTGCTGTGCAGAAATTCTCTCATTTAGGAGATACATTACATAGTGCTTCTAAATTTGTAGGTACAAGTAATGTTTACTTAGCTAAAAAATATAATCTTATACCTGTTGGAACTATGGCTCACGAATGGATTATGTGTGTAGGACAGGGAAATCATAAGCACAATCCAGCATATTCAAATTGGTATGCACTTGATGCGTGGGTTAAGGAATATGGTGTTTTAAATGGTATTGCTCTTACAGATACAATAACAACAGATTGTTTCCTTAAGGACTTTCAGCTTACTTATGCAACACTTTTCTCTGGAGTAAGACACGATAGCGGAGACCCTTATGAATGGGGAGATAAAATGATTAAACATTATGAAAGTCTTGGAATAGATGCAAGAAATAAAACTCTGTTATTTAGTGACAGTCTTGATTTTGAAAGAGCTGACAAGCTTTACAGATACTTTAATGGAAAAGCTAAGGTTGCGTTTGGAATAGGAACATATATAAGTAATGATACAGATGTTCCAGCACTTAATATAGTAATGAAGACAACAAAGTGCAATGGAATGGACGTTGCCAAGATTTCAGATACACCTGGTAAAGGAATGTGTAAGAATAAAGATTATATAGAATATCTTCAAAGATGTATAAATTGGCGTATGAATAATGATAAGTAAAAGAAAGGATAAAATTATGAAAAATGAATATAATTTTGATGTAAAAAAGACAACAGAAGAATTAATAAAATGGATTGCTGATTGGTTTAATGTAAATGGAAAAGACTGTAATGCGGTAATAGGAATTTCAGGAGGAAAAGATAGTACAATAGCTGCGGCTCTTTGTGTAAAAGCTTTAGGAAAAGATAGGGTAATTGGGGTATTAATGCCTAATGGTACACAAAAAGATATAAATGATGCTAAAAGGATATGTCATTTATTAGAAATTAAAAATTGTATAATAGATATAAGTTCTGCTACAAATTCATTATTAGATGAATTAAATCACCCCAAGTATGGAATTGATACTGAAATAAGTGAACAAACAAAAATTAATTTACCGCCAAGAATTAGAATGACTGCATTATATGCTATTGCTCAAAGCTATAATGGCAGAGTTATTAATACGTGTAATTTAAGTGAAAACATATGTGGTTTTTCAACTCTGTTTGGAGACCACGCAGGGGATATATCTTTATTTGATGAATTAACAGTAACAGAAATAAGACAGATAGGACATTTTCTTAAATTACCTGATGACCTTGTAAATAAGATACCTTCTGACGGCTTAACAGGATTATCAGATGAAGAGAGCTTTGGATTTAGTTATGATACATTAGATACTTTTATACGAACAGGAATATGTGAAGATAAAGATATTAAAAATAAGATATTAGAAAAGTATAATACTAATAAATTTAAAACTAATCTAATTAAATTTCCTCACTATAAGAGTAATTTAAAGAATTATATAGCACAAAATTATTGAAGTTTTTAGTTTCTATAAGATATTAAAAATACAAATATATAAAAATAAAAGAGATTATTATTGTTATTTTTATTAAACAATAATAGTCTTTTTTTTATACTTTTTACATTATTATTTTATATAAAAAATACGAAAGTGAGAAAATAAAGATATGAAAATAATTTTGATAATAGCAGGACTATTTACAATTATAAAAATCTTTACAGAAGCTATTGGAGTATTACCAGATATTAACTTAGCATTAAAAAGCTTAATAAAAACAAGAGCAATAATATTAATCAGTATTATAGCATTTTTAATAATATTAATAGTAATAATGTTTTCATTGCCTAAAATAAAAACAGATACACAAAATGCTATCGAACAAATAAATACTATGTTAGAAGATGAAGATATTTAAAAATAAAGCAGAAAGGAAATATATTATAAGCATCCTAAAGGGGCAGTAATCTGGGTAAAAGATGTTGAAAAATACATATTGTAATAAATAAGGAAAATATAAATAAAAGGAGTTTTATTATGATGACAGATGAAGAAATTATAAAAATTTTTAAGAAAAAAATGAAATTTGAAATTGGGTGTACATTTGCAGGTATGTTTACATTAATGCTTTGCGTATTTATAATTTTTGCTAATTGCATTCCTGATGGGCTAGTCATAGCTTTTATTGCAATGATATTATTTTGTTGTATTGCTCTTATATATGAATTATATGTTAGGTTTTATAATCTTAAAAGTATTAAAGAAGGTAATTATTCTATATGTATAAATCATACAGTTGGTAGTGTTGATTCAGATAGCAGAGGCGGCTTAAGTATAAGAGTAAAGGACTGTGATGAAGACTTTGGCTTTATTTCTGATGACATAGAAAATTTTAGCAACAAAGTATATTGTGTAACAACAAAAAAAGGTACATATCCTGTATGCTTTTGTAAAGAAGATATATAGTATAGGAAAGGAGCTGTAATGAAGAGATTAACAGAAAGAAATCCATATTGGATAGATGATGAATTATGGGAAAGTGCTTGCGAGCCAGCTTGTGAAGAAATAGATGCAGTATATCGAAAACTCAAAGAATATGAGGACTTAGAGGAACAGGGCAGACTTGTAAAATTGCCGTGCAAGGTGGGAGATACGGTATGGGATAATGACTATGGCAGACCTTATGCATATACAATAACAGCTTTTTCATTTGGTGAATGTGAAGAATACATTGATAAACCTGTTACAACAAAAGAAGTTGTATTCTATTATGCAAACTCGAGCGGAAGTATCACAGGAAGTTTTGCAGAAAGTGAAATCGGCAAGTCGGTATTTTTGAACAAATCCGAAGCAGAAGCAAAACTGAAAGAATTGAGGCAGAGGGATGCATCTGAAATGGAGCTTTAATATAAAAAAGGGAAACAAATATATGTTATATATTTGCAGTCTATTAAATAAAGCTGAAGTCTTTAAATTAATCTGATATATTTTGAAAAATTATAGCAAAGAACATTAAAGTAAGAATTATAGGGAAAATTGATATGAAAAGAATAAAGATTATATTTTATAAAAATAAGATAAAGTATTTACAAAATAAAAGAAATAAAACTAAATCTTTAAGCGATTATATAAAAATATCGAATATTATCTTTATATATATAAGCAAGTTATATATATTAACAAAAAATATACAATAATTATTAAAAAAGGAGAAAAATAATGTTATATATTTTAGAAGAAAGTTATAAGACTAAAACAAAAAATAAATGTGATGAATGTTGTTCTAAAGAGTATGGGAAGTATTGCGATTGTAAAAAGATAAATGAGGAAAATGAATGAAGCAATTTTTTATATTTTTGTTTACAGGACTTTCAATTGCTATTTTAGATTTAATAGACACTGCTTTTGGAAATCAAATAAGCTTAGATAGTATATGTGTAATGTCTGCAATGTCTATTTTATATTGGTGTATTAATTGTATATGTAGAATTGGAGAATATACCTATTCTATTAAAATGAAATATGAAAATGAGAGTTTTATATTAGAAATGATAGCTACAATTATTTGTAGTATATTAGTTATAATTTTTAGAGGTCCTATATCTCATATTTATAGTTTGACAGATAGACAATATGAATTATTAAATCTATGTTTGTTATGGAAAGGATTATTTTTAATTTTTGCAAAAATAGAGTCCTTTTTATATACATATATTGAATTAAATTGTATGAATAAACAAATCATAATATCGAATATAATATTTTATTCAACAATGATAGGATTAGATGCAATAGTTATAATATTACACGGAGAATGTTATCATCTAATAATAACAACAGGAATAGCAGATATCATAACGGCTATTTATCTTATAGTATCAAGTAATTTTATTAAAAAGATACATCGACCTAAAATACATATAATTATTGAGCTTATAAGCTGCTCTAAAGATATATTAATTAATGATGCATTAGGTAAGGTTGCAACAATAACATTTAATATTTGTGCAAGCTTTTTAGGAACAGAATATTATGCACTACATAGTGTCGGTTATTCCATTGCAACAAGTATGGAGGCTATAACAGACAAATGTTGTACTTATCAAATTGTAAAATTAAAAACAATAAATAATATCAAAGCAAAATACAAAACATATAAAGATACTTTTACGAAAACTTTTATTCCTGCGACAATAGTTTGTTATTTAAGTGCAATAGTGATGGTGTTCCCTATGAAAGGAGTAATAGGGTTTAAAGAAGCTTTAATAGATACATTGATGTACAATTCACAATCTATTTTTATTCAGCCATATGAAAATATAAGAGGGTTTTTAATAAGTTGTGAAGATACAAAAAGTTTAAGGTTTGGAGGTTTAATAGGAATACTTGTAAGAGTTCCAATAAGCTTAATAAGTATTTTTACACCAATAGGTATTTATGGATTTGCTTTTGGAGTAAGTATAGATTTTATGGCAAGGTTTATATATTGGAAATATAAAGCAAATAATATAGTCAGAATTAATGCAAGTTAATATTTTATATTAGAAAAGGATATATTGTGAATAAAAAGGCAGTATAAGAAAAGTAGGAAGAAAATAAATAAACTTATATTTTTAGACGAATTTTTTATGATAGACTATACAAAAGATGAATATAAAGCTTTTCAGGAAGGTATAAAAGATTATTGTTATAAACATCATAGATATAAACATTATAAAGATAAGGGAAAATATGGTATTTTTGATTATAATTGCAAACCACCTTTAGCAAATAAAAGAAAAGTTATGTTTGATAAGATAGATAAAGCTAGTATTAAGTTTAATGTAAATACAGGTAAAGACACTATTTTAAAGTATTTGTCGAAAAATTATTAAAAGAAAGTTATTATTTATTTCTATTATTAATATATAAAAGGAGCTAGAGTATATATGAATAAGAATGAGAATATATAAGATAATTTTATAAAATATGCAGAAGAACAATATAATTGTGAGATTTCATTAAAGAAAAGTAATACTCCTGATACTTTTGAAAGCATATTTGGAACAAGCTTTATTAGAAATAAAAACAATATCCCCAATGAACACAAATAATAGTTATTTATTATATAGCTTTTAAAGATTATATATTATAAAATATAAAGATAAATAATAATATTTTGTTTAGAGAGGAAAATATAATATGCAATTAATATATGAAGATAAAAAATATAATGAATTTAAAACAAAGAATTGGAAAAAGATGCATAATATTTGTAAAAAAGCAATTCCTAGAAATAAATATAACGAAAAACTATTACTTTTTGATTTTAATTCAAAATATATATCAAAGAGAAATAAGAAAAAGAAAAAGAAAAATTCTTTCAATAATAAATTAGATATAACTAAGCTTATGCAGTTAGCAGATAAGCCAGAAATATATCGTATATATAAACGATATGGTTATATGCCAAAAACATTTAAAAGGAAATTGAAAAGAAAAGCTTTAAAATGGGAAAAAGAGCATTAATATTTAATGATATTAATATAGCTTTAAAATTAATATAGGTATATTATTGGTTAATAGATATTGATATAAAGTAAGGAGTTGATTTATGTTTTATTCATTAGTAGAAGAAAGCTCTATAAGTCTTATGAAAAAAACAAAATACAATATAAGGGTAATTTAGGATATGCCTCAAAGATAGAAAATGATGTAAGAGTACTTGCTAATAAGAATATTAGTCTATATGAAGCTGAAGAAATTATAAAGAATAAAATCATTAATAAAAATGGATTAGATTATTATATAGATTATGGTGAAGCAATACATATAATAATAGAAGAAGCTTATAATGATAAAGAAAGATATAATAACGCTTCTTATAATTTTTCTTATATGGCTTAAAAAAGTTAAAATACTATTATTCATTTTAAATAACAATATTTTATTGTGATAGTAATTTTGTATAAAAAAACAATTAATCTTTATGTATTTTTTACTACTCTTTTTCATATAATTGTGTATAATATAGGTAAGAAGTCAGAAATGATTTCAATAAATACGCTTCATAATGTGCGACAAAGAAACATTGTTTATTTCAAAGGCATTTTATAATGTATGCTTAAACATTATCGTATAAAAGACACCAATTAAAGGTGTCTTTTTTTATTATATTTTTTAGATAAATTATTATATATTTTTATAAATTTTTTTTACATTTCAACATTATTATTGTAATTTCATAAATAAAGGGATAAATATATTATGACAAATAAAAAAAGAAGGCATTTTTATGAATAAAAATTATCATAATCCTTTTACAACTAAGGATTTCAAAGAAATAAAACAGCAGATAAAAGAATATAATGAAAATTATGATTTGATACAAGAAAGGTCTGATAAAATATTAGAAGCTTGGAAAAAAGATGTAGATAAAGAAGAAAATCGTTTTGAAGCTTTAAATGATTTTGGAGTTATTAGATAATAAAGAGTTTATATAATTTTTCAGGAGAAAAGATATGATAGAATTAAAAGGAAAATATAATAATTGTAAGGTTTATACTGATAACATAGATAATGAAACAATAAGTCAGTTAATAAATTTACTAAATCAAGAATTTATGAAAGATAATACTATTAGAATAATGCCAGACTGTCACGCAGGAAAAGGTTGTGTTATAGGAACAACTATGACTATAAAAGACAAGATAGTTCCTAACTTGGTAGGAGTAGATATTGGATGTGGAATGTCAGCAATAAAACTTAAAGAAAAAGAAATAGATTATACTAAATTAGATGAAATTATTCATAAATATGTCCCTAGTGGATGTAATATTCATAAAGAAATAAAACAAAATTTTGATGAATTAGACAAAGTAATTGCACCTATTAATAAAAATAATGCTTTAAAATCTATAGGAACTTTAGGTGGAGGAAATCATTTTATTGAATGTGATATAGATAATGATAATAATTTATGGTTAGTTGTTCATACTGGAAGCAGACATTTAGGAATAGAAGTATGTGACTATTATCAAAATTTAGCATACGAACATCTTAAAAATAAAATAAATGGAGGAGATTTAAACACTAAAAAAAGAGAACTTATTTCTAAGTATAAACAGACAGGAAGAGAAAAAGAAATATCTAGTGCTTTAAGAAAGCTCGATGAAGATTATAGAGAAATATTTCCTAATGTACCAAAAGAATTAGCGTATGTTGAAGAAGAAGATATGAAAAAATATCTTCACGATATGAATATAGTTCAAAAATATGCAAAGAAAAATAGAGAAGTAATCGTTAATAATATTGTAAAAAATAAAGAAGATATTGATTTAAGTTTATAATTATATAAATAAAAAAATATTAAAAAGAGAGCTTTTGAAGGGCTCTTTTTTTTATGTTTGGGACATTATTATTGAAAAGATGAAAAAAGACAGGAGGAACAGTAAAAATGACAAATGAAAGAGTTTATCTTAAAGGAAAAACATTAAAGAAGCTGTTAGCAAAAAATAATTTAACGCAAAATGATTTAGCTGAAATGTTGGATATTGACAGGTCTGATATGTCAAGATTAGTAACAAATAAAAAGCCAGCTACAAGAATTATTATTGAAAAAATAAGTGATTTATTACAGGTAGATAAAAGTGTATTTGTTAATAATAATAAATTTACAAATTGTATTCCTAGAAAGGCGATATGTATATCTGGAGCAGAATGGAATAGCGATAAATTTAAAGAATTATTAAATAAAAAGAATATTACTTTATCAGATTTCAGTAAAAAAATAAAAGTAGATAAAAGTAATTTTTCTGCCTATACTAGAAAAAAATGTCTGCCATCTGTAGATACATTAGTAAGAATATGTAATTATCTTAATTGTTCTTCAGTGGATTTAATTGGAGTATCAGAAGCAGAAATAAATAATTATATTGGCTATGATGTATTTGAAATAGTAGATAACATTGCAAGCACTATTGATACAAGCAATACTTCAATTACAGACAATATAATCTCAGATGAAAAAGATAGTAAAGAAACAGATTTAAACTATAACTATACTCATTTCTCAAATGAAAATGTTATATGTAATCTTAATATCATAAATGAAAATATTTTGTTAATGGTTAAAGATTTTTCTGAAAGTATAAAAAGCTTAACAAAAAATATTGATGTTTTAACAGAGAAGAATATTACTCTTAGTAAAGAGATAGAAGATTTAAGAAATGAATTAAAAATAAAAGACGATGAAGAAGCCGATGAAAATAATAGTAATATCTCTACAAACAATGTTTGTGCAGATAATATTTCTAAAAGTAATAATAATAGCTTAATTCATTCTAATAAAACATATTCAAGATATAATATAGTTTGTTCTGAAAAAGAAATGTTAGAAATAATAAAAGGAAATTCAAGCGATATTGATAGTTTTGAAGAATTCAAAAATAAAATATATAAATTAGCGGCATATATTTCAAGGAAAAAGAATATTATCTTTAACCAGACAATGCACGACAGCTATAAGAATTTTGAAAGAGTTTATGGATTTAATATTAAGACTATTAAAGCTGAAACAAATATAAAAAGCACATTAGAAGCTATTTATGTAAATGAGATGACAAGAGAAATCTTTTTTAATATGTTTTGTACTAATGCAAGTAATCTTAATTAAAGATTATTATAGTAAAAAGTATTTGTTTAATAATATTTACGATTTTTTTAAAAAAACTTAAAATTTATGTCAAAAAAAGTGTGCTTTTTTTTCACTTTAGGACATTATATATTATATAAGATATTTTTTAAAAAAGTACTAAATATAATTATTAAAAAGATAAACAAAAAAATATTAAAAAAAATGATAAAAAATAGTGCTTTTTTTTATAAAATATACATTACTATTATATAGTAAAAAATACAACAGAATTATATAAGATAAGTTTATATTAATTCTGTTAAGGTTCTTTAGCTCAGTTGGTTAGAGCAACCGGCTCATAACCGGTCGGTCATAGGTTCAAGTCCTATAAGAACCATTTTGACAAATATATATAATATTCTTATATTTTTCTTGATTAATATATAGTTATTATTATTTTTGTCAAAAAAATAATACGTTCTTAAATGACCTCCGAAAATTTTATGGACGAAAAAAATTCATACAGGTATTAATATAAATTAAAGCTTTTTTTGAAGTTTTGCATTTAGATTTTTTTTATCGTAAGTTCTCCTTTCTATGTACTATGTGAAAAAAATTATATTTATATTTTTATTCATAAATATTAATATCTGTATGAAAAAATGTAGTGTTGGCAGAATGGTAATGCACAAGAGTGCTATTCTTAGGTTATCTTTATGGATATATAGGTTCGACCCCTATACACTACGTTATGCGGTTATGATGGAATAGGCAGACATAGGGGACTTAAAATCCTCTGGTAGAGATACCGTGTGAGTTCAAATCTCACTAGCCGTACTATAATACTGGTATTTTTAAAAATAATTATATTAGTATTATATGTGTATTATATGTTATTTATAATAAATAGAAAAATATAAGGTTGTTTTTGGTTTGACTTTTTCTATTAAAAGCATAATGTTTTCTTCTATTAACCAAACAAAACTAGCAAATAGTTTATAACCTAATAGAAGTCTCCTTTTTCAAATTTTAACAATGTATAACGATACAAATATTACAAAGCAATATACAGCGAAGCAATATACTACAGCAATTTAATTTTAATAAAAATAAGAACAAACAAAATATGTATGATAGTTAATTCAGAAATATTAATTTTATTTATCAGTATTATAAATACTGACAAAGTATCGTGTAAAAAAAATACAAAAATTTGAAAAAACTTTTAAAAAAAGTGTACTTTTTTTTCACTTTATAACAATACTATTATATAAGGAAAAATAAGTGTCACTAGCTCAGTTGGTAGAGCATACGACTTTTAATCGTAGGGTCACGGGTTCGAACCCCGTGTGACACACTTAGTTAATTCGGAATTTAGAATGCTGAATGCAGAATTAACTAAATCAATATATGACCGAAATCAGATGGTTTTCGATTTTAGACAAAGTACATAAATGTTGTGATAAGAAGATAAACATATTTATGGATAAAATCGCTAGGGTTTAACTCCCTTGACTGATGAATGGACTATATCTTCTGTAGAGCCTTGAATGGAATATGAAGTGACAGCACTTCCCTTTCAGAAATTCCTAGGTCATAGCAAAGCCTTAAGGTGGTTATAGCTATAATTATAGTACTGTTTTATTCTTTACGGTTATTCTTTTTTAATACTTTGATATAGTCGTAAGGAAACCTCCTCTCAAAAGCTCTTTTTGTTAATTTTGATTAACAGAAGGAGCTGAAACAAAAAGTAGTTTATAAAATGAAGAGTCACTACCATTAAGTGTGAAATTAAAATATATATTGGAATGTAGTTTAGTTTGGCTAGAACGCTTGATTTGGGTTCAAGAGGTCGCAGGTTCAAATCCTGTCATTCCAACTTATTATTTAGTGAACTGGGCGAGAGTATTATAAATCCTAAATTGGACGTATAAAACAAAGACAGGAACAAATATTAATTCGCCTCCTGCGGTAATTAAATAATAAAGGGTTTTATATGATATAATTTTCTTTTTTATCTACTAATATATGCTATTAATATATCAGTAGACATTCTCACATAGTTCAAAGGTAGAGCAACAGACTGTTAATCTGTAAGTTGCAGGTTCGACCCCTGCTGTGAGAGCTTAATTCAAAAAACTGAATTTTAAATATATTTTAATAAGGATAAAATAATGATATATAATAATAATCAAAATACTCCATTTTCTGTATATATTACTAATTTAGAAAAATATAATGAAGGTTTTCTTGTAGGAGAATGGGTAAATTTTCCAACAACAAAAGAACATATTACAGATATTTTAAAAAAGATAGATGTAAAAGAAGGACAAGAAATAATTATAACAGATTACGATTGTAATATGCCTTTTCTTTCTAAATATCTTTCTGAATATAGTAATCTTAATGAATTAAATTATCTTGCTAAAAAAATTGAAGACATAGAAGATTTTAACAGCAATAAATTTAACGCAATTATTGAGGTTGGAGAAGGTATAGAAGATATTTCAGATATAATTAATATAATTGATAATCTTGACGATTATAATTTAATAATTGCAAATAATGAAGAAGAATTAGGAATTAGCATTCTTGATACGAATGATGAAATGCAAAACATTCCTGATTGGCTTAGTAATTATATTGATTATGAGTCGTATGGCAGAGATTATTCCATAAATACAGGAGCAGTACTTACATCAGAAGGTTATATATATAGTTTTAACTGTAGTAAAGAATATTATAAAGGGATAGAAGATATACCAGAGGAATGTTTTATTATAGGTTCTAAACAGCCTATAGAAGAAAAAACAGATGAAATAGAATTAGATGTTTTATGAAATCTAATCATTATTATTTGAGGTCTTTATTTTATAATAAATCAATCTTATTATGAAGCAATTTATATATTAAATATTTATTTAGTTTAATGGTAAAACACCTATAGTTAAATGTAGGAGATATAAGGTTCGACTCCTTATAATAAAATTCAGTAATATATTTTAAATATATTGCTGTTAAGTTCTTTGAAAAATAGATACCCTAGTGCAGAAAGTTATCAGCTTGCTAGGATGCCTTTAAATCAGTCTATTATAATAAGGATACTTAATATAGTAGGACTTTTTATTAATAGTAATATTAATAAAGAAGATACAGGAGTATCAACAAAAAGAGGTAGTGTATCTTAATAGTCAACAGTAAAGTCATAACAGAGTGGGGAGAATAATAGACAGTGTGAGAAGCACAAGAACCCTAAAGACTAATATTGTGGTGATATTGGAAACTGAGGGAATACCAAAATAATCTTCTATGCCTTGATGTACTAGAAATAGTACTATAACACTCAAAAATGGATAAGTAGCTCAATGGCAAGTTCTTATAAATCGTAAGTTTAGTTTATGTTAAAGGTAAAATAAAAACAAAAAGAGACTTAAAATATTCTGAATGATGAGTGAACATTGCAGGTAGAAAATCCTGTCACAGTTTTAGGTTTTTGTGAAAACGAAAACTATGGTAAGAAGTTTAAGAGTCGCTCTCTTAAGCTCAGACTTACTATCTGTGTAACTTAATAACTACAGACTATTAAGAATAAGACGAAGGTCTATCTATTTTTAAAATAAAATTAAAAGAAAAGAAATAATAAGTTAAGAAACCAGTTTGAAAATATATTATTTATCTCTTTGGATAATCGTAAACAAAAAATATACTTGTAACAACAGATAACATAATGTTATATAAAATTTATGATTTAGAATTGAGATATTTTTTAACATATTAAATTTTTAACATATAATAGATTTTAATTTTGATTTTGTTATAAAGGATATATGTAACAATATATCCTTTATATAAAAAGTTAAAACGGTACTTTGGGTATTCGCCAAGAGGCAAGGCACAGGGTTTTGACCCCTGAATTCGCTGGTTCGAATCCAGCATACCCAGCTTGGGATATAGATACAAGCAATGCGTATCAATATATAAATATATTTACATTTAAGTCTTTTTTGCAAGGTCCCACAGTTTTGTTTTCGCTTGCAAAAATCATTAAGTTAGCAGGATTTTGTTGTATCAGCATATAGGCAGTATCTAACAATTCTGATTTAGAGTTGCTATTAGTAAAGTTGTAATACATATTTTATATATTTAAGTTCATAACTTATATATTCTATTAGCTGTAAAGATATTATAAACAATATAATATTTCTTTACAGTGAGAAATAAGTGTCCTTTCTTACAATTATTTAATCATTATTTTATATAATCTTAGGCGGGATTATATAAAAGTCCTTACGAAATTATTCGTAAGGATTATGCACTATTGGTATAATGGTTATTACATCTGTCTTCCACACAGAAAATATCAGTTCAATTCTGATATAGTGCTTTTTATGATAATAACATTGTAAACAATGTTTATGTAAGCAATATATCAAAAAATATTTAATTACAATCAATATCAGTAATATAAAAAAGACTTTATATTATAATTTATAAAGCCTTTTTTTGTTTTGTATATATTTTAGCAATTTTTACTTATTTATAACATTACTTATAATTCTTTTTAAATATTGTTTATGAATATTGTGCTGTATACGTGTTGCACAATAACATTACAAACAATGTTTAATTATAAATAATGCTTTATTGTTAATAATATTTTATTTGCAATGTTATTATATAAAAAACTTCAATTTTGGGGTTGATATAGTTACATTTTTTTTACTATTTTACAATATTATATTATAACAACATTGATAAATAATATTAAATTACAATTAAGATTTTATTGTAAATAATACTTATAAACAATGTTGAATTATAAACAATACAAAATTATATAAAGAAAGGTAATAAACTTATGAATGGTACAGATTTTATTGATTTTTTAAAGATTTTATGTGAAGAAGATGAGAGTTCTAAAAATTTAGATAAGAAGACAGATAATAATATTTTTAAGGATAAAGATTTAGATGATGCCCTTGATAATATACTTTCTGGTATTGTAAATGAACTTTTAACAGAAGATGAAAATAAGAATTCTATAAACAAGAATAACAACACTGTTAACAATGTTACCACAAAGGATACTTCATTAAATAAAGATAAGGAACAGCCTGTTAATAACATTATGAAGGAAGAAAATGATTTATTAATTAAAGATGTAATCTTTGATAATAATAAAGCAATAGTATACTTTGGAAATGGAGAAACTATTTTTGTAAATACAGCAGATACAGGCTCTTGTGATAAGGAAAAGCTTCTTTCTATGGCATTGTGTTTAAAGTTCTTAGGTAAGGAAAGATATATAGAAGAAATAAGTAGATTTTAAGCAGTTCACTAATATTACAAGATAATTATTGTAAATAATATTCAGAAGTAAATATAAATAATATTATAGTAGGAATTCTTTATAAGTTATTTAGGATTTCTACTATATATTATATAAGGAGAAAATAAGATGACGAATATAGGTTTTATGGCTGTTTTTCCAGCTATGTTATTTTGTGTTTGTGTTGGACTTCCTTTGATATGGCTGCAATTATTTATTACCTCATCAAGAAAAGATAACTACATAAAAAAAGCTCATAAAGTAAAAGGAAAAGAAGTTTCACATAAATATGTGCAAGGAGTTTCTTCTGATGTGTCTACTACCCATTATGATAAAGAAGATGAAGTATGGGCTTGTTATACTTATGAGTGGAAAGGAAGAACATATAAACATACGGTTAAGTATTTACAGAATACTTATCTAAATCTTAAGTCTAAAGAAATTGATTTGTATTTTCTTAAGAACCCTAAAAAGGTTGCTATAAATGAGCAGGGGCTTGCCGATACACAAGTACATTGGCTACGGACGATAATTATTACATTTATCATTGGATTTGTGTTATTTTATTAAACACTTATGATTAAATATCAGATGTAGACAATTTTATAAGAAAATGGTCAGATTGATTTATTTTTATATGAAGATGTAGACCCATCAAATGAATTTGAGGTGATAGAAGTATGCAAAAAGAATGGATAAATATAAAAGAAACAGGTCAATTATATTTAGAGAAGATATTAGTTTCTCTAAATATTCCTATTTTATTTGTGTGTCATAATTCAAAAGATAAAAAATATTTATGCTTAAATATAAATGATGAAACAGGAGAGACTATAATTGCTTTTTATTGTTATGAAAATGAAGAAATAATCTCTAAAAAAGAAAATGCTAAAATCTTATCAGAAGATAAGCTTCCTCAAAAAGGAGAATATTTTGATTTTTATAGTATAGAAATTGATGAATACTTGTCTTGTTTAAAAAATACTTTTAAAGACATAGATGCTTTTATCCAAAATAACAAAATGATTATTAAACAAAATAATAATTTATTTAATGTAACAATCAAAGATATAATAAAAATAAGTTATAAAAAAATGATAATATCGGATACTCTAAAAAAATGCTTTTATGAGACAACAGATAAAAAAATGATAGCTTAATATTTAATAAAAATAAGGAGATTTATAATGGATTGTGTTTTAAAATTAAATAATTTAGTCTTTGATGAAATATCTTTTAAACGTATAGCTGTTATTCAAAGTAAATATGACCTTGAAATATCTTTTTCAGTAGACATAGGAATAAATACATCTAATTCAGATATAAAAAAGTATCTGTAAAAATAATAGGAAATAAAAAAGAAGAATATATTTTTGAAATACAAGCTTCTGGTTATTTTTCTTATGAAGGAAATGTTGAAGATACTATTATTACTCAAAATGCAGTTGCTATTGTTATGCCATATATACGAAGTGAAGTATCATTATTAACGGCACAGCCAGGAATAGAACCAGTAGTAATTCCACCATTTAACGTAGTTGAAATGATGAAGTAAAATAATCAGGAATAGATATAAAAATATTAAGAAGATGATATGTAATGGTAGACTAATAATTATAAATAATAAATATTTTAATTTGCAGTGTTTTAGGGCTACTAGAAAATAGTAGTCCTTTTTATTTTATAATTTTTAAAGAGGTGAAAAAGATGTATTGTTATGTTTCTTTTTTTAAACATAAATTATTATAGATATTTTTTGATTTTTCTTGTATAATATTTCAAGGGGGTAGTTATATTGTTTTATATATTTTATTAATTTATTGATTTACACTTTCACAAATGATTTTATACCTTTTGAACAATATATCTCTTTAATTCTTTTGCATTTTTGTGTAATATTTTCTAAAAAAATCCCCCCAATTTTGATGTTTTGACTAACTTTTTTACATTATTATTATAAGATATAAGATAACAGGAGGAAATTAAATAATGTTTGTAGGTGGATAAAATATTAAATAAAATAATTTGATAAGATTGATATTAGAAAGTTTAAATTAAAATTAACACAAAACAGCCTAAATTAAAAACAAAAAATACCAAGTAAAATACCAAACAAAGGAAGGACAAAATTATGATAAGAAGAAATTTATTAAAAGCAACTTTATTAACTACAGTAATCGCTACATTACTTGTTTCAACAGCTTGTGGAAGCAAGAATAAAGCTTCTACTAATAATGATACAGCTCAGTCAGTTCAGGCAACTACAGCTAAGACAGTAACAAAAGAAACTGAAAAAAATTCTGATAATAATAATACTGAAACAAGTTCTGATACTGTTGAAAATGAAAGCTTGGATACAGATAAAATTTCAGAGGAAAATGAAGAAGTAATAGTTTCAGATAACAATAATAATGAAAATCCAATAACAGAAGAAATATCTGATAATGGAAATTATAGTTCTGAACAGGAGATTATAGTAGTAGACAATGGTTCAGATAATAATAGCAATTATGTTGAAAATAATGATAATGTTGTTCCAGATAATAATACACAAGCACCAGCTCCAGAGCCTACACCTGTTATTGATAATACACCAGCATCAGCAGAAATTGAGAAACCAGTTAAACAGCCAGTTAGCACAACTCCATATGAATATGACCCTATGGATGGAAGTACATATACTGGATATAATTTATGGAGGACTTGGAGACGTCAGTTTATAGGACTTGGTGGAGAAATGATTACATCAGATGAAGCTTTTGCTCATATCAAAAATATATGTGAAAGATATGCTTCTGGTTCTTTAACTAAGGAACAGGCAGAAAAAGAATTATGGACTTGTGAATCAGATTTATCAGATATAAATGGAGTTACCGCAAAGTCATTTATTACAGATGGGAAGTATCCTACTATTACTAATTATGATGACTATGCTAAATTAAACTGGGATATAAATGATGGTGTAGAGGCTGTGGATGCAGGAATGACTTGTTATACAATTCTTTATTATAATCCAGCAGAGGATAAGACTATATTTTATTATGTAGGGATAAATTTAACAAATTATAAGTAATAATATTATAAAAGACTATTTTAAAAGACTATCTGATTAAGTGCAGGTAGTCTTTTATTTTTATCTTACTTTTCAACAAATCAATAGAGTTATAGACACTTATAGGACTTTTTCTACGGCAAATAACGGAGTATTGTTGACTTAACTGTAAGAACATAGTATTATTGCAATAGAAACAATAAAGTATATTATGTTTTTTTATAAATGGGGTGGTAAAATGATTAATTATAAAATAAATCCATATAGACCTGGAGCAGGGTTAATGCCAGGATATATTGCAGGAAGAGACGAATATATACAGGAAGTAAAACAGAGTTTTGAAGCTTTGAGATTAAATGTGCCTACAAGGTCAATTATATATAGTGGACTTCGAGGGGTAGGAAAAACAGTATTAATAAATAAATTGGAAAAAATAGCAAGTGATTATAATATTCTTTATAGTCATATTGAAGTAGAAGAAAAAAATGATTTTATTTCACAAATCGCTGAGTGTTCACAGGAATTTTTAAGAGAAATCAGTACCAAAGAAAAAATAATGAATTTAATAAAGAAACCTTTAGAAGCAATAAAATCTTTAGTCATTTCTTTTAATCCGAATGACACAACTTTTTCGTTATCAGTGCAGGAACGTGAATTATATCTTTCTAATAATCTTACTCAGAGCTTAACAAAAGTTTTTGTGACAATAGGAGAAGTAGCTCAAAAAACAAACACTCCAATATGTTTTTTTATTGATGAAATTCAATATATGAAACAAGAACAGTTAAGTTCACTAATTGCAGCGTTACATAGGACAAATCAATTAGGGTATCCTATTATGGTTATAGGAGCTGGACTTCCTAAGATATACAAAATGTTGTCTGATGAAAAATCATATTCTGAAAGATTGTTTATATATAATCAGATTGGTTCATTAACATTTGACCAATCTAAAAAAGCAATAGAAGAACCAATCAAGAAATTCAATGTATCCTACACAAAAGAAGCAATAAATAAAATTATAGAAATAACAAAAGGCTATCCTTTTTTTATTCAACAATTATGTCAGATTATATATAAAAATACAGATACGAATTTAATAGAAGAAACAGATGTTGATTGTAATATTAATGAATTTCTAAAGGTTTTAGACGAAGGCTTTTTTAAATCAAGATATGAAAGATGTGCAGAAAGTGATAAAAAATTCATATTTGCGATGGTAAAATGCGGTGAACTGCCTTGTACAATTTCAAATATAGCGTATAATCTTGGAAAAGATGTAAGTTCAATTTCAACTACCAGAGCACAATTGATTAATAAAGGTATTATTTATTCCGTACGATATAAGGAGCTTGATTTTACTGTTCCAGAATTTTCTGGATTTATTAAAAGGCTTGATGAGTATAAACAATGGCTTAATCAAGAAGGATATTAAAGAATAATTATATATATCTTCTTTACAAAGTGATATATAAAGAAAGATTATAATTTTTAAAGGCTTTTAATTCAAGCGGCCTTATTTTTTATGTAAAAAAATAATTTTCCACAATACTTATATAAAACTAGATATAGTTAAGTTAAAAATATATAAGTGAGGAAAATATTATGATTGAAAAACAGATAGCAGATACAACAGGCAGAGTTAGATATAAGAAGACTCCTACAAAAATTTCACCAGATATGGAGCAGTTATATTTTGAAATGCAAGATAAAGAGCATATATTTGAAGTAGGACTAAGAACCATATTAGAATGTATATTATTCGGAGCAAAAGAAAAACAGATACCAAAACTTCCTTTAACGTGGTATAGTGAAGTATGCAGCAGATATGATATACCTTTATCAGAATTGTTAGGAGAAGATGAATGAAAAATTTTGTATTATATAGTGCTTTAGAAGAACCACATAATATAACAAAAGATGAATTTGAAAAATATACAAAAAACGAATATCCTTTTAAACAAAAAAGTGATGATGGAATTCGTTATTATGCTACTTGTCCAGAATGCGAAAATCCTATACAAATAAGAGGATTGTATAGTAAAAAAAGTACAGCATATGGGGCTCATACTGGGAAAGATATTGAAGGATTAAATCCATTTAATTATGAAAATTATATATATTGTCCTAGAGCAATAAAAGGGCATCATATTCCTAAAGATAAAAGAAAACTAATTACAACTCAAAAAGATATAGAAATTTATAATATAATAAGAGACAATTTCGATTTAGTAATAGCCTATGCAAAAAAACATTTAGGTTATTATATATCAAACAGATACGCAAAAGATATGTTAGAGGCGTATTATAATTCGTCAGGGTGGTTATATCCACATAGTACAGTAAATAATATACCATTTATTCTTTGTTATTTACAGGTAGCATTAAACCCATATGGTTTATGGATAAGAAAACATAGTGATTTTGAAAAGGCAGTTTTAAGAAGTGCAGATTTACAATTGATTCCTATAGAAGATAATAAATATTATAACAAGCTTATTCCTAAAAGTAATAAATATACAAAGCTTACAATGATGATATATAATCATAATTTTAAAGAAGATAATACTGGTAAACTATATGAATCTATAAGTATTTGTATAAGTAAGAATATAAGTAATACTCCAGATAGATATGAATGGAAAGATATACTTGAACAAAAAATAGTAATACCTGAACTTGAGTTTATTAAATTTATAAATTTTAATCATAAACATAGGAATAAGGAGTTAATTGACTATGCTCATAAATTAATGCCTGTTTTATAGATAATAATATTAAGCAAACTATCTATATCTAATATTATTATAAGAAATATAAGCGAATGAAATAATAAAAACAGGTATTTTAGAAAAATAACGATAGTAATATTGATAAATAAAATTAAAATAGAAAAAGACTCTTTGGTTGTTGCCAGAAAGTCTTTTTTTCTTTTTTTTACAAATATTCTCCTATTTTTTGTTAAAAAAATATTTTACTCATTACTATAATACAGGCGTATTTTTATGCTAAGTTAGTCAGAGAAAGGTCTGACAGAAAGGAAAAAGACTTATGAAAAGAAAATCAAAAAAGATACTATTGTTATCTAGTCTTATATTGATATTTATAGGAGTATTGTATTATAAAGCTTATGCAGCAGGCATAGCTCATGTTACAAAAACGAATGGACATATGACCTTACAATATACAGATGCAGATGGTTCATTCTATGAATGGGATGTAATTATTAACTTTGGTAATGATTTAATAAATCATAATGTTAGTGATTCTGGTAGCAGATACCCTCACGAAAAAATATCAATAACAGCGAATCAGAAACAAGGTGCAAAAAAGGATATTAAATTTGATTGGATGTGGTTGGGTTATGATATTGGAGATGAAAGGGTACCAGGTGGATATTATAGAAACTTAACAATTCAATTTTTAATTCCAAGAACAACCGGAGCTGATACATTAGAAGCTGTTGGTTATTCGCAATCTAATTATTTACATTCGTTTACTGATGAAAGTACCGAACAGGATATTAAAGACGGATATTATAGAACAGGGGCAACTTTCCCTTTGCAGGATATGGGTATAGGTATAATAGGTATAGATTATGAAGTACCACCTGCTCATCAAATTACAACAAATGCAGTTATTCACGTTAAATCTGTATATAACAATTATACTGTTAAATTTGATGGAAATGGGGCAGATGGTGGTTCTACAAATGAAAACAAATGTACATATCAGACAGCATTTGATTTAAACGCTAATGGATTTTATAAAAACAATTATATTTTTACAGGCTGGAATACAAAAGCTAATGGAACAGGTATAGCATATACTAATAAACAAAATGTAATTAATCTAACTGCTACAAAAGATGGAACTGTTACTTTATATGCTCAATGGTTTAAAAATAAATACACATTAGGTTTTAATGCTGATGGAGGAACTTTACCTTCTGATGGTAATATGGGAGTAAATCAAGATTGCCATTTAAGTGAAGATAAAACAAATGGTGGTGTTCCAGTAACATATAATGAAGGCTGGTATAATGATATGAGTAGAGATATACCATACAGAGAAGGCTATACATTTAATGGCTGGGATAAACCATACTGGAATGACAATGGAACACTTAATCATCTTGAACAGATATATAATAATGAAGGTAGAGCTGTAGAGAGTTCTATATGGCATTGGGATAACAATACAGGCTGGCATTACATATATGCTAGTAATGAAACACTGTGGGCTGGCTGGACAAAGAATGATTATTCATTAGACTTAAATATAGTCTATGGAGGTAAGAAACTATGTAGTACAGAAGAGATATTACCTTACATTGATGGTTTTGATGTATATATAGATGGAAATTTGGTTGCAGAAAATGTTCCTGATTATTGTGGAAAAGTTCCATATAGCTCAGCATACGAATTTAAAAATTTTCGTATGAAACCAGGATATGTATTCGCAGATACAGGAGATTTGAAAGGAACTATAGGAGCAGGCGATAAAGAAGTATGTGCATATGTTTATAATGACTATGCATTAGCTTATTATGATGGTAATGGTGCTACTAAGGGTAAGGATTGGTATATAGGATATGATGTAAGAGAGGCATATGAGAAATATAATGGTAATGCATATGCAATGGAGAACAAATTTTTAAAGAATAACTGCTCTTTTAAGAATTATAAGACAGAGTATAACACTTATAGGAATGTAGGTGATAGTATTAATCCAAAAGATAATTCACTTGCTAAAGCAGTAATCAGAAGTGCATATAACAATAACTTTGTAGTTGATACTTCAAATGGAAATGTAAGTGGTTCTAACATACATCTATGGAGTGAATTTGATGGAGATAACCAATGTTGGAGTTTCCTACCTAGTGGGGATGGTTACTGGTTTATAGTCAATACTGCATATGGAAAGTTCCTTGACCTTACAGATGGTAATACCACAGACCTTGCCAATGTACAGTTATGTAATCTTAACTGGGCATATACACAGCAATGGAAAATCACAGCAGCTGGAAATGGATATTATTACATCGCAAGTAGATGTAATGAAAACTACAGATTAGACGCCCAAGGAGGAAGTCAAAATAGTAATGCTGGTCAGAATGTATGCGTATATCACGCAATTGACTACGATGGACAAAAATGGAAAATTGACTTTTTAAACAGGGAAGATTATTTTCAAGTACAATGGACGGGTAGCGGTGATGCAACTGGATTAACAGCATCACGTCTAATTGAGTATTATGGAAATGGTGATAATAACAATTCCAGATTATTTGAAAGCTATAATGCAACATCTAACAGCATTGTAAGAAAAAATACTTTTATTAAGACAGGTTATAGCTTTAAAAACTATAATACAGCTTCTAATGGAAGTGGTTCAACCTATAATGAAACAAATGTAATTCCAAAAACAGATTGTCAGGGCATTACACTTATAAGAAACCATACAAACTATGATTATGCTATAAAACAGACAAGCAGTAATTCAACACTATATACGAATTACGCTGATTATGAGCTAAATCAATGGTGGTCTTTTGTAAAAGCTAAAGATATAAATGCTTATTATATAATAAATCAAGCAACTGGACAGGCATTATCATCAAGTAACAATGTAGTAAAAGCTGTGAGCTGGAATACACAGGATAATAATCAATTATGGGATTTAGAGCTTATATGTGAACACGAGTATCAGATAAGTGTACATAATCGAAATGAATATCTTACAATGCGAGATGATAATTATATATATACCATATCAAAAGCAGAAGATACAGATGAAGATTATGATTATCAGCTTTGGAATTTAGATGGAATAAGTACATCTTTATATGTTCAATGGGAAGCCAATAAATATATATTATATTTTGATTATAATAAACCAACAAATGCAGTAAATCCTGTAACAGATATAACAATGCTTAATAAAACAATAACATATGATAGTCCATATGGGGTTTTACCTACACCAAGTCTTTTAACTTGGAAGTTTGAGGGTTGGTATACTGCTAAAACAGGTGGTACACCAATAACAAAAGATAGTATTGTTAAAGTAACAAGTAATCAGACATTGTATGCTCATTGGACACCTCTTAATGTAAATTATGTTATTAATTATTGGACTGAAAAACTATATAAAGATGGAACAAATGATTATGCTGATTATACTAAATTAGATAGTGATAATTATAGTAAATATTATTCAGTAACAAAAACAGCTTTATCAGATAGTGAAATTGAAATTATAGCAGACAATCAATTATCTTCAAACCAAAAAATATATTTAAAAGGATTTACCTTACAGAATATGGTTGTTGATGGAGTAAAAAATAAAGAATTATCTGCTGTAGTTCACATTAATGGTAATGGACAGACAGTAGTAGATTTCTATTATAAGAGAAATATTTATAATGTTCCTGATAATCCATCAGACCCAGATAATAATAATGAAAACACAATTATTACGCCTGGCAATGGAATAAATTCGATTACAAAAAACAAAAAATCATATAAATATGAAGAAGTTGTTACATTAACAGCTAATTTAAAAGAAGGTTATCATTGGCATATTAATGATGATTGTGAAACGATTAAAGAAAATTTATATCCTACAGGTTGGATTGATGAGCCAGATAAAGCAATTGAAAAGTTTGTAACAGGATATGACAGAAGCAAACAGACAATTAAGTTTTATATGCCAGCCCATAATGTAAAAGTAACAGCAAATGCAACAAATAATAGTTATTTAGTTAATTTTAATAAGAATACTCCTGTAGGCAGAATTAATTCTATTACTAAAGATATAAGTACAGCTTCTAATAGTATAGAAGGTAATGTTAGTTCTAAATATTATATTTATAATCATAATGGACAGACTTTGCCTGATGACATATATACCTTAACAGGTTGGAAATTTATAGGCTATAGTTTAGATAACAACATAAATAGTGATGAAGCAGACACAATTCAGTGGGGTTATGCTAAAGATAGCTGGAATTCAGATTTATCACATTTAACAACTAAGAACTTAGATGTATTGACATTGTATTCTAAATGGGACGCTAATACTTATGAAGTAGAATTATATCCTAATAAGCCAGCAAAAAGTACAGAAGACTTAATCAAAGAAACTCCTGCTGGTTATACAGACAATCAAGAGTATTTTTCTAAAACATTTACTTATGATGCTACAAACAACTTACCACTAGATAATGTATATTATATAAAAGGCTGGAGTTGTCACCCATATAAATATACTTTAAATGATGAAAATAAAACTATAGATTATTCTGATAGTAAAACAAATAAAGTATGGAATATAACAACAACAGATAAAGATGTTATAGAATTATATATGCAATGGACAGAAAATAAATATAATGTATTATTTGATACAGAAGGTGGAACAAAGGTAAATGATATAAAATCTTCGTTATATGAAGGTGTTGAAGGATATTATATGCCAGAAGCTTCACATAGACCAGGTTTTACATTTGTTTCTTGGAATACAAATGTTAATGAACCAGAGGAAGGCGAAAATTATTTAGCTAAAGAACAGTTTAAAAAGCTTGTATCAGAAGATGAAGGACAAATTGTTTTTCACGCTATATGGAAACAGAAAAAAGTAGTAACATTAAATGCAAAAAGCAATGTACTTAATCAGAATGAAACAAGAGATACTGCTGAAATAATAGACAAACAATGGTATGACTATGAACAAAGTGGTCAAAAACAAGTATTACAGGAATGGAATGTAGATAAAGATACTATTGAACAGGTAAAATAATATTATAAAAAAATATTTTAAGACAGATACTATTTCAATAAAGATTTAGTATCTGTTTTTTTATTGATTTTTATATGAATTGTTTTTTATTTTATACAATCTAATTTTGTAAAAGGGCTTACATTATAACAATATTATTATATAAGAAAAAATAAGAAAGGGAATAAATACCTATGAAAGAATATGTTTTTTATCGAACTTCTTTTTGTCCATTTATAGAAGGAAATGAACTTATAAAAAGAGACAGCAGCTATACTGTTTATGTTAAAAATAATTCTAACCCTGTCTTTCCAATAGCAATTGTATCTTTAGAAGAAGGAAAAAAAATACAGAATAAAATAAACAAATTAGAAAGCAGATATTTAAGAGCAGAAAACAAAGATGTTGAATTTGAAAAAAGATACCTGATTTTTAAAATTGAACAATTGATTAGTGGGTTATCAAAGAAAGGATTATAAGTATGAATTATATCACAAATATTAAAAATGGCTGGATATATTTTAATATACCAGTTGTTAAAAGAACTGATAAGGGTTTAAAGAAAAATATATCATTTAAATTATCTTATATTGAAAATATTTTTGAATTAATTAATGTATGCAATGTTTATTACAATAATGATTTTTCAGCATATCAATTTGATTGTGAAGATGATTATATAAATATTATTCTTTATAAAGATGATGTTATTTTTACAATTGATGATGGTTATTTTAATGCTTACATATGTATGGATAATACAAAAACATTTATTAAAAAGATATATGATGATATTGTAAGCAATATTGATGAATTAATATCTATGTATCTTTTTAATTTTAAGGAAGATGAAGATAAGTCTGCTTATATAGAAGAATTTAATAAAACTAAAGAATATATTCTTAAGAAACTTAAAGAACTCTCATATTTAAGTAATATCTAGCTGGTAATTTTTAAATAAAAAAGAAAGGATAAATGTTATGAAGAAAAAAGCAGAAGAGATATTTTTAATTATTTTATCAGTAATTATTGTAAGTATATCATTATATTTATATTTAAGTTTATGAATAATTATTTCAAAGTATAAAGGTATAAAGAGGTATAAGTATGCAAAAGAAATATGACAGAGTTTATGTAATAGATTGTGAAAATGTAGGATTTACATTTTATACAAGTCCTAATGATTTAGTTTATTATTTTACAAATAGTTCTGTAAAAGAACTGCCATTTATTTGTAATGAAAATGAAATACATATGTGTCTTAATCATACAGGTTGTAAAGATGCCTTAGATTTTATTATAGATACATTTTTAGGATATTTGATAAGAAATTATGGAAGAAATACTGAATATTTTATTATTAGTAACGATAAAGGATATAACAATGTATCGGCTTTCTGGCAGGGTTTAGGCTACAAGGTATATACTAACCCACATAACGCTTTAAAGCCTCTAAATAAGGAAAATACAGCGTTAAAAGACCATATCAGCACAATAAATAACGCAAAGAAAATATTAGACAAGCTCCCAAATGAATATGAAGAAAAAATAAATAATATATTAGCTTCTTGGATACGTTCTAAAAGTAAAAATAAAGCTGTTCTTTTAAAAGAATTAGAAAGATGTTTACATAACAGAATTACTAAAAAAGAAATTAAAGAATTATGTAATTATTATTATGATAATGTTATAGGTAATGTTTAAAATTATGTTTATTTTTGTACAATAGTATTTTTATAGTATAGTATATGAATTATATGTCAGGGTACCAAAAATGACTAAACTAGATAAAAAGATTTTAGCCTTATTTAATCTCAAAAATATTGTTATTTTTTTTACAAAATTGACATTATTATTAAAAAACAAAAAAGATAAATAATTATATTAATAATATAGGAGATTAAATGGCTAAAAGATATAAATGCAGGGGGAGTTTTTATATTTACATCCTGCTTAATAGTGATAATTATGTAAAGATAGGAATAACAAAAAACTTTGATAAAAGAAAACAATCTTTAAGTGGAAGTAATGGAGGAGGGTCTATAATAACAGACTATTATGTTTCTGATAAAACATATGTATATAATTTAGAAAAAATTATGCACGAAATATTTAAAGATTACAGAATTCCTAATACAGAATGGTTTAAAGGTATTGAATTTAGTGAAGTTGTAAAACAGTTACAACAATTATTATCATCAGAAGCTTATAGAAGAACAAATGAAGAATTGAGGTTAGTGAATTGTGGAGGATATAATTTATGAAAAATATCTTACTAATGATTGAAACAGATGCAATGTTTTTATGGTTGACATTGATTATCTCACTTATTATTATGTTATTTTCAATTTCTTTATTTTTTTCGTATTCATTTGAAAAAAATAAACAAAAGAAGATAATGTTTTTAGGATTTTTAATATTTGGAGCAGTTTTGTTTATAGTACAGTTAGCAGTATTACTTAATTTAGGAAAAGAAATAAATGCGAAAATAACAAATATACAGACTATTGCAAATAATAATAGTTCTTATTTAATTTCAATAGAGAGTGAAGAACTGGGAAATGAAAACTATCTGATTGATAAAGATACATTAGAAATAAATAATCTTAATCAAAACAATATAAAAACTCTTAAAAATATTAACTGTATTATAAAATATAGAAATTACTCAAATGATAAAGATATAGAAAAAGTAATAATAGATTTTAAAGAATAATAATATAAATTGTTTTAATTAATATTTATAAGATTTTAGTTTTTTTGTTTAATTAAAATAATGATAGATTTTGTGGAAACTTCAAATAAAAGAAAAAATAACAAAGAAAGGTTTAATAAGTTATGAAAGATATATTATACAATATAATAACAAATTCAATATTTTTAACAACTATTGAATGTATTTTTATTTTGGTTATGCTTTTTAGTTTATTAGTATTTGTTTTAACTATTTCTTATTTTATAAATGAAAAACGAAAAGATGAAGAATATATGTTTATTAAAAAAGTGTCAATAATTTCACTAATATTATCTATTTTATCAATAGTTGTTTTAGTTTATTCACTAAGAATATATTACAAGTTAGATACAAAGACTAATGCAGAAATAATATCTATACATCAGGATTTTTCTCACAATAATTCATATATCGTTGAACTTAAAAGCGATGATTTAGGATATATGAATACAAGTGTAGAAAAATCTATTATTAAAATAGAGGATTTTGAAAATATTAATAATAAAAACATTTTCACAAATTGTACAGTTTTGTATACAAACTACTCAAATAAAAAACAAATATATAAAATAAAATTATAATATGATTTTATAGTAAATCATTAAGAAAGGAAAAATTATGAAGTGCAGAAATTGTGGTTCAGAAAATATTGTTGTTGCAGACAGCAGGCCTGTAAGTATGTTTATTAAGCGTAGAAGAAAATGCTTAGATTGTGATTATCGTTGGTCTACATATGAAATACCAGCTAGAATGTTAAGTGATAAATTTATTGACAGATTTAAGCTTCCTGAACAAAAAAGAAGTTGTCAAGGATAATAATATTGCAAGAGCAATATTTAATTGTAAATAATGTTTATTACAAATGAATTTAAAGAAATACAACACAGTATCAAAAGAAATTTTACGACTATAGAAATTATCGTTTCGACAAAGAAGGAAGTGAAATAAGAGAACAAAAAATATGTCAATATATTGGAATACCATTATTAACAGCTAGAAAAAGAGTTGAACTATTATTACAGATTGATGTTTCTAAACCGAATGTTTTTGGAAAAAAGAAAGAAGATGTTTTGAGGTATGCCGAAAATATTTTTAAACCTTATTTAATGCTTTTAAATAAAGCATATGAAAGAGATTTAATACTAGATGGATATTATGAAATGATTATAAAAAAATAAGGGAAATATTGATGAAATATAAAAAAATAACTATAATAAAAAAACAACAGCAAGCTTTTTTTCTAAAGAAAGTGTGGGACATATGGAAAGTTTAGAAATGATTCAGTATGATAGAAAAGATGTTGATTGGGATGAAGTAAAAAGAATGGCTCAAGATTCTTCAAAAAGAATTCAAAAGGAGCGAGAAGATAGATTAAATAAAGCAATAGAAAATCATGAAAGATATTATATTAGAAAAGAGCTAGAGAATGTTTCTACTTATGAACTTATAAAAATGATTATAAGTAAATTTTAATGATTGTAGTAGGCAGAGCAGGACTAATCTCCTGCTCTTTTCAATTACAACTAAATACAAAATCACATAAAGACACATTAGTTCACGCTAGTGTGTCTTTTTATTATGTTAAAAATTATTAGAGTTATTAAAATTATGGATAGATTGGAGAATATAGGATGTCGAATAAGTTAGTTAAGAGTAAAAGTAAGCGTGATAAGGAATTAGAATATTATAAAAGACACTCTGCTCTACTTGAAAAAGAAAATATTGATTAAAAAAATAGGAATGATGAAATGAGTATTTCTTTTGCTATGAAAAACCCTTCAGAAGCTTATGATAATCTTTCCTTATCAATTAAAAAAGCAAGAATGTCTAAGAATATATATGAAATGTTATGTGTGAAGTATAATGAGCGAATTAAGGTTTTAGATGAACAAATAACCGAAGTAGATAAAGTTAAAAAAGAATATACAAAAAAATGCAAGAATTTGAAAAGCAATACAAAAAAATGCTTGATAAAAAGTAGTTTGCATTTTTTACGGATTGATTTTTTCTTGATATATTTACAGAAGAATTTATAATTATTACCAATAAATATAATTAAGTAAGGAATGATTATGATATTTGTTTCAATGTATATGATAGATTAATGCATTAAAAAAAATAAAATCTCACTATTATATTAAAAATACTAAAGAATAGTGAGGTTTTTATTTTTGAGAAAAGCTATAGAAAAAATAATAGAAAAAGCATATAAATATAATTATTCTGATGATATTATTGATATTTTAAAAAGAGAAGATTTGACTGTAAGTACAATAGAACAAATACATAATTATTATTACGCTAATAAAAAATATTATACTTCTGAAGAAATATGTGGTGAAATAAATAAAATATTATCTTTCCCTTTTAAAGGAAACAGCAAAGAATATAAAGAAAAATTAAGTAAGTGTTTACCTGGTTGTATGAAAGATACTTTATTAGGAAATTCATTAGATAAAAGACGCATTTTTTATCTTAAAGATTATAAAGATTTTAATTTTTTATATGTTACTTTTTTATATAATCATATTGATTATAGTATTATTAAAAAAGTTTATACATTTTTTAAAGAAAATGATAATTATAAAGATATATTACCCGTATGGTATTTACAATACAGGATATATAATTTAAAGAATAAAAAAAATATAAATTTTTTAATTGATGTCTGGATAGAATGCTGTTTGCTTAAGATTTCTAATAATATTGTTTCTTTTTCTGTTTTTGCAGATATAATAAAAAATACTGATAAAACGATAGAATATACTAATATAGACATAAAGAAATACACAACAAAAAACAATAAAGATTGTGGTATATATTATTCTTTTTATAAAGATTATATTTTTACTCCTAATGAATTTGTTACGACTATTATAGATAAATTTAATATAAAAGGTCATTTTAGAACTAATTTATATAATGAATATATTATTGATAAGTTTCCAATTCCAATAGAAAAATATAATAATAGATATGTAGATGAAAAAATAATAAACCAATATACAGAGTTAGCAAATAAAACAAATACAACACTAACATTAGATTTACCAAGTAGTGATTTTGAAATATCAGTAAAACAAAACAGTATATTTATTTCTCTTGTCACTTATTACAAAATAGATATATACAAAAATGAGTTTAATCATAATAAACCTATTTTTCAGTATGATATAGTAAAGAAAAGTAAAAATACATTATCTTTATTTATCCCTGAAAATGGCTATATATATATTAAAAATACAAAGACTAATAAATATTACCCTTTACCAATAAAGCAGTTAATTAAGCTTAAAGAGTATGAATATAATGATGAATTTGTTAGATTTATAAACTTGTATGTGAATTATTTAATAAGTAAAAACCCTTTTATTAAGGATGCTATAAACGATTGTAAAGACAACTGTTTAATTCCATTAAGTGTAAATGAATGTATAATGTATCATAATAGAGCTGAACTAATTAAAGCTAAATATAAAACAGCAAATAATATTAATATTGATTGGAATAAAAGAAACTTAAATTTAAGCTATCTTTATATAAAATCTTTACCTTATATAGATGATAAAGGAAAAGAAATACTTAAACAGATAAAAGATATTGATTTTAATATGATAAAAAATAGTAGGCACAATTATAAATATAAAGTAAAAGATTTTCTTTCCTATATTATCTATAAAAATATACAAGATAATCTTGTTGTGGATAAAGAAAATGAAATAACTAAGGAGTTATCTATTTTACCTGATATTATAGATGATGAAAAAGAGTCATTAGCAAGATATGAAGAAAACTTAGATGAAACAAAATATCTTTGTTATGACTATGTAAATATGCTTATGTTTAACACAGCAAGAAAGAATAGAGAAAAGATTAAACTTAATATAAAATCTGTAAATGAGATTAGAAACAAGCACGATAATGTCACAATCTATACAAATATTGATAGAGAAACTCATTTAGTTAAAATTAAAAAAGATAGTGTCTTTAATGAATTAAGAAATATTTTACCAAGTAATTTTGAATGGATAAAAACAAGAAAAAGACTGATTTTAGAAACAAAAATACAACATCATTGTGTCTGGAGCTATGCAGATAAAATAACAAATGATAAATGTGCTATATATTCATATGTTGATAAAGATGGTAGTAAAAGTATTGACGGTATTCCTAAAAGATACACTATTGAATTTGGATTTAATAAAAATACTTGTCAGTATTATGTGATACAAACCCAGGGCAGATATGATAGTGTCAATGCTTCAGATATGGAAAAATATATAAATGCAATATTAGATGATTATTACAAAAATAATATAGAAAAATAATAAGAATTATATATTGATAATAATATAAAAATAAAATTGCTAAAGAGTATAATATAGCGACTTGATTATAATATCACTTTTTGATGTCTTTTGCAAGGAAAACTTTACAAGGATGTAAAATAATGCTATTATAAATATGTAAAGAAAGATTTTAATTAAGAAATTTCTTTTTTGACAAATTTTTAGTGAATAAAAATATAAAATATTATTATATTTTTTTAAGAGGTTTATATGAAAAATGTAATAATATTTAATAAGAGAAAAGATAGTTTACAAGAACAGGTGATGATTATGTGTGAAGTACTAGATAGAATAAAAAATAAAACAGCCGATGAACTATTGCAGGATTATAATATTAGTGCAAAGCCACCAATAAATTTATCCTTATTATTAAAAAATATTGGAATAATAGCTGTACCTTTTGATTTTACAGAAATTGAAAAAAAATTAAATTATCAAAAAGGTGATATTTCAGGAATTATTTATGCACAGAAAGATAATTTAGGTATTTTTTATTGTGCCACTGATAGTTTAAATAGGACAAGATTTACTATTGCACACGAAATTGCACATTGTTGTTTACATTCAGAAAGCTTAAAAACACGTCATATAGAATTAAGAAGTGAACAAAACAAAAATGACCCAAAAGAATATAATGCTAATATTTTTGCTGGGGAATTACTTATACCTAAAACATCTTTAATTAAAATATATGAGCAATTTATAATAGCTCCCCCTTTATCTACATTATCAAAGATTTATGAGGTTTCTACTGCTGTAATGGCTGCACGATTAGATTATTTAGAAATGCCTTATATTAAGGATTTTGCTGAAAGCAGGAATTAAAAATATGGCTGATATTGAAAAAAGCGAAGATAATATTCTAAGTGACACAGGTGACTTAGAAATTAATGAAATATTAAATCAAGCTATGGAAGATGTATCTAACACAAAAAATAATGTACTTGATACCTCTTTAGTAAAAGATAATTTAAATGACAAAAAGCAAAATGACACAATGAAGTATTACATAAAAACTGCAAATACAGATATATTGCGTAATACATTAGCTCCTCAAACTGAAAAAAATGAAGAAAAAAAGAGAGAACATAAAGATAAATTAATTAAATATATTTCTTATTTTTTAGGAGGACAGTTTGTTATTATAGCAGTTCTTGTGTTACTTATATTAATATCAATGATTGTTTTTCACGCTCTTGGAAACGATTATTCTGAAAGTGTATTACATATGATATTTGCTTTTTTTGGAACTTATATAGCATCTGTTATTGCAGAATTATTAGCTATGTTGCATTTCATTGTAAAAGAGGTCTTTAATACATCTATTTCTGATTTAATGAAAATCTTTAAAACCGACACTATTAATGAACAAAAATAATTTGCTTTTTTATTACTTAAAAAAATATAATTTTTTTTAGTTACCTATTCATTTAGGTAACTTTTTTTTGACTTTAACACACTATTATAAATAGGTTAATAAATAATAAAAGAGAGAAAATGCGTATTCTTATGAATTTTAAAAAATGTATAGAGGATGGATATTATCATCCAGAAGATATTGAGGTTAAAAAGAAATCAGATATTGAAGATTACATAGAATACTTAAAGGAAAATGGATTTACGGAAATGGAGTGACAAACATGAATTATACTTATTTTGGAAACAGAATTGAAAGAAGCCCATTAGGAAATATGGGATTACAGTTATTAGAATCTCAAGAGAAATTAGTTTCTCAGGAATATGAAATTGAGAATCTTAGAATTAAAGCAGCTATGTATAAAGCATATTTCTTTCGTAATTCCATATTAGCAGAAAAATTAGAAAAACAAAGTGAAGAAAACAGAGATGCTCTTATTGGAGAATTTGATGGTTTTTCATATGCAAGTTGGAGAGCTAATGCTGTATATAGAACGCTTGAAGATATGTGCGATGAAGGACTATTAACTGAAAAAGAATATAGAGAATGCAAAGTATGAATCAAGATTTTCTTTAGAAGAATGGAGAATACTATGAATAACGGACTTTACCATATACAGAATAATAAAATTTATAAAATGTCACTAAATGAGCCTATGAAAAAGATTGGGGTTGTAGCAAGCATTGATGATAGAAACAATCTCATAGATGGTTTTGCAAATGAACTTATCAATAAGATAGAATCAAAATATTGTCAGGGAGATTTGACGAGTCAATATATAGGAATGCAAACTTGCGAATGGATTAGAGAGATTGCAGAAACTATGAAACGATGATTTATAAAGAGAATATATAAAATTATTAGTTTTCTATTAATTTAGGTGGCTTTTTTTAACCTTTTTAACATTATTATTAAAAAAGGAAAAGAGAGGAATAAAGATATGCTAAAGAAATATTTAGAGTTATTAAGTAAAGCAGTAGGCAGTTTTAAAAATTTAGGTAAAGGTAATAGCTGGTCTGATTATTTCCAGACAGTAGGTTTTGAGTTTTTAGTTCTGCTTATAGGAATTGCTATTATTGTAGGTATCATAGTTGTCTTATTTGGTCCTTATAAAGGTACTAAGAAGATTAAGCAGTTTATAATAAGTAAATCTAAGTTACCTTTACTTAAAAATATCATAGGTGATTATGATAAAAAAATAGAAAATATTATTAAAAATGTAGATAAGTGTATTGATATACTAGAAGATAAGTTAAATAAGAATAAATATATTAATAAAGATTATACAGATTACACATCATTAATAAATATTATTAATGATATTACAGATAATTTTAATGAATTAAGTTTATTAGCATATGATAACACGTTATCTGATAAGTTATTAAAAATAACAAATTATATTAGTATATCTGAAAAAATTGAAAAAGAAAAGTTAATGAAGAAAATATGCTCATTGAGGCATCATCTTTGTAAATATTATATCGGAAATAAAGCTACATTACTTTTTGAAAAGAATGGATTTGGTAAAAACGAATTTGCATTAAATGATACTTTAAGTGATTTCTTAAATGTATATATCAAGAAGAATAACAATATTGATATTGATGTTAGGACATTAGTAAATAAGAAAAAGAGATTAACTATGAGCATTGTAGCTGTATTAGGATTATTCTATATCGTATACGCTATGATTGTTGTCCCTCTTATTATGATGTTATTTTAAATGAAAGGAAATTTGTAAACATATGAAGAAAAGATTATTACCAATATTGATAAGCTGTATTATTATGTTTTGTTTTACAGGTTGTGAATTTGAATTTGAAAATGAAGGTTATTTATTAAATTCATCTACTGAAAATACTTCAAATGATAATGAGGAAGAACAAAATAATATTGTTCCTATTACTTATTTAGCAATGTTATATGATAACAACGGAAATAATTTTCTTAATTTTCAAGGAAATAATTTTGAAATCACTCCTAATAAAGTAAAACAATGGGGATATAGCACAGAAGGAAGTTGGCATTCTTATTATGATACAAGTTCAGTAGTAACAATTAATGTTGATGGAAATTATATTGAAACTTGTGGTAGTACAGTTCTTTTTAAAGATACAAGATTAGAAATGTATGATGTAGGAAAAGTATTAGAAACAGGAACAGATACAATATACTCATCTGATAGTCCTGTAAAATTAAATCCAACAAGTAGTAAGGATGAATATTTAAGCCTTAGATACTGGTGGAAGGATTTACAGGAAAAAGGGCAGAATGGCAGTAAGATTATTTTAATCCAAAGTCAGGATGGTTACAATATTGGAGCATTTGTAGGTGATAATGTAACCTGGGAATTAGCAGGAAAATTACCTAAGACTACTAAGATAGTTATTGATGGTAAGGAATTATATATACATAGATGTAATTTTACGATTATAGATACTGACTTAATTGATAAAGATTAATTAGAAAGGAAATATATGAAAGAGTTATCTAAAAAGGATTTAGCTTTTGAAAAAGAACGAATTAAGTTCAGACAGGAAAAGAAAACTTTATTAAAAGAAATATCTGATAAAGATAAAGAGATAGAAGGTCTTAAAACATTAGTAAGACAAATTAATAACAAAATAGAAGAACAGAATGAATGGATAGAACGGTTATTAGAGTATTGCAATTTAAATGAAGATGATTTAAAACAGCTGAAAAATAGATGTGATATAAATGAACAGATTACTAATATGAATAATTTAGTAGGAGCTATGTTTAGTCATTTTATGTAAATATGAAAGGAATATAAATATGGAAATAAAGAATACAGAAATTTATGGATTTAAAGCAGCATTTAGAGGAATGAGAAATCCAATGGATAGTTGGGCTAAGAGTGATAGTTATTACGATAATGAAATTAATCATAATCAATATATAATTGGTAATAACGATATGAACCTTGCACAAACTCTTATAAAAAGTGGTTCTGAACATTGTAAGTTCTTAAGAATGATACACGTTTCTGCTGATTTTGATATGCCAAGATATTTTTGGAGTGAATTTGATACATACCATTATAATACCAAGAATAGCTGCTCTACTATGCATAAGTTACTCAATAATAATAATCCTATTACTCTTGATATGTTTGAAACTTGTGATGAAGATGCATACCTTTGGAATGAAATTATTGTAAGGTTAGAAGAGTTTAGGTTAGATTACAAAGAGCTACAGAAGACCACAAAGAATAAAGAAGAAATGGATAGACTTTTACTTAGAGCTAAGAGATTACTTCCTGAAGGTATGTTGCAATTAAGAACAATAGATACAAATTATGCTGAACTAAGAAATATGTATTTTCAAAGAAGAAATCACAGGCTTAAGGAAGAATGGATAAATACTTTTTGTAAATGGGTTGAGAATTTACCTTATGCTGATGAATTAATATGCTTTGAATAGAAAATATAAAAGATTATCTTTAAATAAGATAGTCTTTTTTTTATGTTTAGGACATTATTATTATAAAACCAAAAAATAATTTTAATAAAAAATAGTATAAATTTTACATAGAAATGGAGAAAATTATGAAAATTATATGTTTTGAAGAAAATCATATTTATGGAATAGAGATAACAAGCTATTTAAAAAAAGTTTTCCCTGGTTTAGTTAAGGCTTATATTAAGTGTTTTGCTGATAATAAACAGGAAGCTAAAAGACTTTTAGAAAACCATTACGGACAGGAAAGACATATAAAAAGAGCTAAGAAAGATAAAAGATTAGATTTTGATTATGACAGTATATTATTAATTTTTAATAATGGTAAAAAAGTTGAGATTGGTACTTCTGAATGGGGTTGGCTTAACATATCAGATAATGAGGAGTAAATGTTATGATTGATGATTTTAAAGGCATTGTAGATAAATATAAAACAGAAATGGATATTTTACTTAATCAGACTATTTATAATATTGAAAATAATAATGGGGTTTATGAATATTATCCTTATATTATTAAATCTGTTAGTCCTTATGGAAGTTGTAATTCAATAGTAGATGGAATACCTAAGGTTTGGAATATATATGCAGAAGATAATTATTGTAAGACTTATAAAAGCTTTTATGAATTAGGAAGAACTTTTACTTTTGATGAAATAGAAGCAGATAAGATATGTAAAGAATTAAATGAAAAAAAGGATTAAGGAATATGAAAAAAATATAATAACCGATAATGATTTTTTAGATATGTTAGAAAGTATAAGAAATAGATGTATTTCTGTTGGTTGTACTAACTGTTTATATAAAAACCAAGAGTGCATTTTATTTGAAGATTTTCCTGAAATTAGAATATAGATAAGAAAAATAATAAGATAAAAGTGATTGATAATTAAAAGGTAGTGATATGAACAAATACATAAACGGTAATAAAACAGAAAACAAAGAGAAAATAGTTCTTACTTTACATCCAGTTAAATGTGAAGAATGTGATTATGAGTTTTGTGAATTCTTTCTATTTTGTAAAGGTAAAAATATAGATAAAAATAGTTTATAAGAAAGGAATGTTATTATGTATAGTGTATTAGATTTAAGTGAATATATTATCTATTATAGCAATATTAAAAAATATGGTATTTCTTGTTTAAAATTACAAAAAATATTATACTTTTTGCAAGCTGAATTTTTAAGAAAGTATAACAAATTGTGTTTTAATAGTAAAATCGAAGCTTGGGATTTTGGACCAGTAATACCTATTGTTTATGAAAAGTATATTCTTTATGGTGGCTTAGATATACCGCAAATAAATAAAAAGGATAATTTTAAGTATATTTGTACTAAAGAACATTTAAAGCTAATTAATGATTTAATTGATTATTTTAAGGACTATACTGCAAGTATTCTGACAGATATAACGATACATCAAGAACCTTTTATTAAAAGTTATGTTTTTAAAGAGTATAATGAAATAAAATCTAAAGATATAAAAAAATATTTTAAGTAATAACATATTGATATATATAAGGAGTTGAATAAATTATGAAAATTATTATTGAAAATAAAAATTATAATATAAAAGATAATACTATGGTTAAATTAAATTTAAGAGGTATAAATGTAGGAACATATAAACAGGGTGATTTTGATAAATGGGAATTAAATTATATAGAAAAAAACAATGATATTATTCCAGATATTGAGAATTATATTTGTGGGATATTACATAGAAAATATAATGTTCCTGTAATAACAAAACTTGATGTTATTGAAGTAGAAAGATTATTAAAAGCAGATACAGGCCTTTCTATTATTGATTGGTTTAATAACGAATTAAAGGGACTTACATTATGATAATAGATTGTGAAAACAAATTAACAGATAAGCAGATTAAAGAGTTAAAAACATCTTTAAATTTGATGATAAATAATATTGTAAAATATTTAAAGAAAAATCAAAAAGATGTGGATAAAACTGTTTTTTATATTGCTTTTGATAATGGTGATAAATTTTCAATCATTTGTTTAAATAAATATTTTAATAAAGTTTCTTATATAAATAAATATGGAGAAGAACAAGATATTATTCCATTACAATCTGCTTTAAATATCAATAAATATGTAAAGGATATTGAAAATAATATAAAGATACATCGAAATAATTTATCATTTACAGCATATTATACAGAACAACCTATAGATAAAATAATACCTCTTTATGCAAAAGATAATACTTCGTTAAGAAAAGAATTATATTACAAAAATTATTGTCAATATGTTGATATTGTAAAATCAAGAAATAATTTTCTTCTTGATGAAAATGATATAGATATAGATTAAGAGATTGTTTAAAAACAGTCTCTTTTTTTCACATTCTAACATTATTATTAAATAAAGAAATAAATAGAATTATAATATTTATATTTCCTATAAATTTATTATTTCTGAATAATAGTGAGATTGCTAGGTTTATCTTAAAAAAGAGGATTTATTTTTGTTATTAAATTAAAACAAAATAAATGGATAAAATATAAATATTATATCTATAACAAAAATATCAAAATTGAAGAAATAAAATTAAAAAATATAAAAATATATTAGTTATAGCATTTATTGAGGTTTATGATAAATATAGATGTAAAAGTTATGGATTGCAGACTATATCTTATTTATTAGAACATTATAAGATAAATACCATTTTAGGAGAAACACTTAATACATCTACTGGATTTTAGGATGAATGTATAAAGAATTTTGATGGAAAGAGACATAATATTACTTATTCAGATAACTGTTCTTCATTATTTGTAATTTCAGATATAAATATATCTAATGATAAAATATATGAATTATTGGAAGATATAAATAATGATATATTACAAAAAGAAAGGATTGTTTTTTTATGATTATAAGAATTAATTACAAAAATAATGATTTTGAAGAAGAAATTAAAGAGTATTTAGAACATTTTATAACAAATATTTTATATGATTTAAGCTATAAAAATGTTTTAAGTGATTTAGATGAAGATGATTTAGATATTTTAGAAATGAAAAAAGATTTAGCAACAAAATGGTTTGAGGCATATGAAAGAGCAAATAACATTCTTAATCCTAACATAGATATAAAGAAAACAAAAGAAGATTTAAGCTGGCTAATTGATAGAATTAAGACTTCATTAAAACAATATTTACTAAATATTCCTGATTTAAAGAATAGTAAAGAGTTTATAGAAAATACGTTTATAAATGATATTGAAATTAGTTTTCCTTTAAGCTTTTATGATGAGTGGGAAAATGGAGAAGTTGCTTATTGGTTTTTGCATAGTGGAGCAGTAATAATTCAGTAAAGAAGGATTATAGAAAGAAGGATTTAATATTATGAAGATAAAAGATTTTTTAGAAAATTATGATGGTATTTGTAATATAACTATTAAAGACAGATTTGATTATAGCGAACATAATTATAGACATAAAGATGAAGCAATAAGAAATTATGGTTATTTTTCTATTAAGAATTGGGTTATAGACAACAATAACATCATAATTTATATCCAAAGCCAGTTTTAGAGGATAAAATATTATGAAAAACGAAGAAGCATTAATAAAATTAAAAGAAGCTAGGGTAGAAGCACTTGCTAATAGTTCAAATGTTAAAATAGGAATGAGAGAACTTAATACAGCAATAAAAGCCTTAGAAACAATTATTTCAATAAAAAATCAAAGAGATAAAAAATCTTGGGTTTCTGTAAAATTAAAGAATAATTAAAGGAGATTTTAGATTAATATGTTTTACAAAGATAATAGACTATTTATAAAAAAAGAAAAATGGTTTGAATTTATAGAAAACTTTGAAGCTTATGGATTTATAAGAGATAGTTGTGGAGATTATATCTGTAAGAAAATATTATCTGATGATAATGATTTATATTTACAAATCACAATAGATTCAATAACCAGAATAATATTTATTGAATTTAATATACCTTGTGCTTATTGGTTAGAAGTAGGATTAAACACATTTGAACCTTTATTTACTTTGTATGAACAAGGATATATTGAGATAAATAATAAATAATTTATAATAAAAATGTGGGGTGTATTTTGAATATAATAACTATATTTTTAACTATTATTTACGGAATTATTATTTTTACACTAAGTTTTATTATTATAAAATCAATTCTTATTCAAATAATTGATAATACATTAGGTTTTGATAAGTTATTTATTAATAAAACAAAATCAAATATTACAAAAATATTAATAAATATAATAACTTTTTGTATAGCTGTAGGTATTTATATACTATGTATAAAATTAAATTTATAAAATAATTTGTATACATAAAAATACAAGAAATTAAGGGAATTATTAAAAATAATAGTTCCTTTTTTTGTTACATTTTTTCACTTCACTCCATTATTATTGTATATAGAAAATATAAAAGGAGAATTTATATGAAAATTATTGAAAGCGATATTAGAACAAAGCATTTATATAATAATGGGGTTCATACTTCTTACATAGAAGAAACAGAAAAATATCATTATGATAGCTATGAAGAACGAAATAGCCACGCAAAAGAAATGATTGAAAATGGTTTTAAAGATAATGGTCAAGTTATGGAAAATGTTGGGACTATTAGGAAACCAGAATTTGTATATTTTGGAAGTTATTATAGATATAGACGAAATTAATTATAAAGAAGAATTTTAATAGGTGATTGGAGAAAATTATGAATATTGAAATAAACAGTGAAAGAAGTTATTTAGGAAGAGATATTAGAAGATGGTGTATGTCGAATACAGAAGATGAAAAGGTATTAGAAGTGAGAGAAAAATATTATTCAGATGAAGTAAAATATAAACCAAATGATAAAGTATATTATTTTGTTGAATATATGAGTATGTCTGAGTCATATAAAGAATGTGGCAGTTTAAATATGTGTGGGTGTCATTTAATAAGAGATATTAAAAAATCACCAAGAAAAGAAGCTTGAATAATGTTTTATCCTAAATTAAAGATTATATAAAAAATTTATTATTTTAAAAGGAGACAATTTATGGGATATATAAATTCAGTTGATGAAATTGATGAAGCAATGATTTCAGAAGGAATAGATGAAATACTTAACTCAGATGATGAAGTTGCCATTGCTGAATATAAATTAAAATTAGAATTTGCAAAAGAACAAAAAAAGATGGATAGCCTAGCAGCTATGGGATATGGATATTACTTAGATAATTGTAGTGATAAAGTTAATATAGATACCACTTATTATTGTAAACATTGTTTGCAACCTGAATGTTGTAAACGATTGGCAAAATTAAACAATAATTTTAAGATTGGAGACGATATATGGGAAATTATTATGAAGGAGAATTAAGTTTTGTATTAAGAAAAGACTTACCTAAAAACTTATTAAAACTTTTAAATGAATTAGAAAATAAACCAAGAACAGAAATTATTGTTCCAGAAGAATATAAGAAAGTTCCTTTATTTAATACTAAAGATTGGTTTTATAATAGATATTCTTTTAATAAAGTTTTAGAGAGTCCCACTAATTCTACTATAGGTGGATATTTATTAGAAGTTGCTATTTGTACAACTGAATATGATAATTTAGGGGAAAAATTATATGACTTTTTTAAAGATTATCTTGATACAGATTTAAGCCCAATATATATAGGAAGAATTGATGATGAAGATTGTTATTATAGCAGAACTTTTTTACGAAGTGGATATGATTTTTCGTGTATAAAAGAAAGCGAATATAAAATTAGATTATATAATGATATTGGTGGGTTAAAAGAAGAACAAAGATTTGTTGAAGAAATTTATAAGTATAATAATGAAAAAATAAAAGAAGAACATATATGTTTTATGTCTTCTATGAAATATAAAAAAATATATGAAAAAGATTTAGTTTGTGCTTTTAGAAGAGAATTTTAATAGAAGTCTTGTTTTTAGAAAGGAGTTTTAATATAATGGTTGCAAATAAAAATATAAGGACTATAAATATGGACCATTTACCAAAGACTTTAAAAGATGCTTATGAGTACGATATTGAACAATGTAATGATTTAGATATTGACCCTAAATATATAAATGTTAGTGATATATTGAAAGCGTATTATATTTTAGCTGATTATTTTACAGACCCTTCTAGCACACAAGTAAAAGAAAAAATGTTAGTTGGAGTAAGAAGTTATAATTTGTTATCATCTGCTGTAGGTCGTCAATGTGTTGAATTTGGAGGAAAGAAAAAATATTCAGAAAATATAGATATATGTTCAACTTTATTTTATGGATTGGTTAAAAACCATTCTTTTCACGATGGAAATAAACGAACCGGTTTATTAATTTTATTATATCAGTTGCAAAATTATGGATATTATCCTAAACAGAATTTTAAAGAATTTGAAAAATTAGTTTTGGCTATAGCAGATAATTCATTAAATAAAACATATTATAATGTTTGGAAAAAGTTCAAAAAACAAGAGGACTCTGAAATAAAAACTATTTCTTATATAATAAGACGTTTAGTTGTTAAAAAAAATAATTCTTATCATTTAGATATAACAACAAAAGATTTTTGTAACGCTTTGAGCTTGTCTGGAGTAGAATGTCAATTAGAAGGGCAAAAATTAAAGTTAAAAAGAACAATAAAGACTATATTCAAAACAAATAAATATTATTATACTGTAAACTTCTATGGCTGGACACGACCTATAAAAGTAAAAATGGCAAGAGATATTTTTAATGCTTTACATTTATCTGAAGAATATCCAGATTTTTCAAGTTTTTCTAATGGAGAAGGTAATATTTATAAAACAATATGCGAATTTGAAAGTCCTTTAAGAAGATTAAAAGATGAATAATTTATATTAAGACACTTAATTAATTTTAGGTGTCTTTTTTTTCACTTTGCTACAATATTATTGTAAGTAGTAATCATTTGTACTGATTGTATAAAGGAGAGCAAACATATGAAAATAGATAGTTTAGATGGAATTAAAAAGATAACATTTTATGATTATAGTGAATATTCTCCTGAATTATGTAATGATGGTGGAGCATATGGATTTTTTACGATATATATGAGGATTTCTAATGATGAATGGAAAATTTCTTATAAAACAACTGCTGATTTTGATTATTGTCCTGTTTGTGGTTGCTTTGCTGACCATTATAAAGGTGATAACTGTGATTATAATTCTGGATATGAATGTGGTGAATTTGACACCATAAAAACTAATGAATTATTAAACCTTATAAATAACTTTTCTGAAACAGATTTTAAATATTTTGAAATAGAAAATTAGGAGATTAATAAGATTAGAAAAATATTATAATTGTTGTTATCCCACTTTACAAGAGTTAATAAAAAATAAAAATTATGATTTTATCGAATATAGAAATTTATTTCCTGATATTGAGAATATAGATAATAAAAGAGATATTAATGACCAGAGTTTATTATTAGGTTCTTTTAAATCGTATAATGGAATAATATGTATTTTGCATATGATATAAAAGCACATAAAATGACTAATAAGTTTACTTGTTTAGATGAATTAAGAGAACATTTAAGGATAAATTCAAAAGATATATGGAACAAATAATTATATCTTTTTAATACATTTAAAAAGGAGAATGAAAAATGGATAACATTGATGAGATTATTTATAAACAAACACAAAAGACTGCTTATGAAGAACAGTGTGAACAGGAAGAAAAGGGTTGGACAGTAACCTATATTCCTTGGGAAGATATGGAAGGCAAGCCAAGAGTGGCAGGAAGATTTAAAACTACAAGGGAAAAAGATGAATTCCTTGAAAAAATTCATAAATATGACTCTGGGTGGACAGATGAAGAACTTTCAATGATTGGCATAATCAACGATTATAACTATATGTTACCAAGATAGAAAGTAAAATTATAATGAAAGGCTAAAGGTAAATTATATGAGTTGGGATTTTAAGTTATGTGACCCTGTTACAAAAGAAGTATTGCACACACAAGAAAAGCACGAAATAAGCGGTGGTACTTATTGTGTAGGTGGAACAACAGAGATGAGTTTAAATATTACTTATAATTATTCTAACATAATTAATAAAAAAATGGCAAAACTTAAAATTGGTAAATCAGATGAATATTTTACTGATAAAGATGATTATAGCTATGCAGATTATTTTAATGGAAAAACAGGAGCAGAAACAATTAAACCATTAAATCAAATTATAGCTTCTTTAAAAAATGATGTACATATCAATTATTGGAAAGCAACAGAAGGTAATGCAAAAAGAGCGTTATATGGTTTATTAGCTTTTGCTAGATTACGACCTGATGGAATTTGGAAAGTAAGTTAATATTTATAATAAATTAAAAAGGATGCAATATAAATGGAGATAATTAAGAATTGGTTTATAAATAATATGAAAGAAAACAATCAGGACTATGAAATTGATGATGGATATGATGGATTGTTAGAAGTAAAAACAGATATAGCTATTTTTTTAATTGTTGAACCTCATAGTGGAACAGAAGATAAATGGCTTCTTAGGATTGCTCCTATTAGTTCATTTGATAGATGGGCTAATTCAACTATTATAGAGGAATTTTTTATATCAGATATTGAGTTATATAATTATCTATGTAATAACCAATTAAATATTTATAAAGCATTATTAAAAGGATTGTCAAATGATTATGACTTACTTCTTCTTTATGATGAAGTATATAATAAATCATAGAACGGTGTTAATTATGGAGCATTGTGAATGTTGTGCTAATTGTAAGCATTGTCTTGCTATACCAAGAAATAATAAATATAATGATGTTGATTATTTGTGTTTAATAACTGGATATTTTATATCTTCTCTATACATAGATAGAAAAAGAATAAGAAGATTTACTTTTGGTGGAAAAGAATTATTGTGTAAATATGAAAATAAAAGAGGATAATAATTTATGATTTTATTATTAGGTAAAAATAGTGCGGTAGAAGAATATGCAAAAGAAATATTAAAAATAGATATGGATAATGATATTGTTTATTATCCAGATACAACAACGCATTACACTGAACTACAAGAATATGTTGAAATTGCAAAAGAAGAACAACCACCTGTAATAACAACACAAAATATAGAAATGATAGATATTTTTTTGAATTCTGATTTAGATTTAAAAGTTATTACAGTATGTTATTCTGATGAAAAATTAAAAGCAAGAATTCTAAGTAAAGAAAAAGCTTTATATGTGAAAAATGTTTTGAAGTTAGAATTAAGATAGTTTATAAAAGAGGAATTTAACACAAAATAATTATTTATAATTTTTAAAAATATAATAAAAAATGTTTTAAGAAGTTGTTTTTATTTTGAGAAATAGCTTCTTTTTTTTCACTTTTAGGCATTATTATTATATAAGCAAAAGACAATAATTTTTTTATTGAAGGAGAATAACTATGAAGATATATGTTTTAGAAGAATATAATACAGAACGAACAGCTTGTATTTCAGAAGATATCAATATGATAAGAAAGCAAATGTGCAATAAATATTTTTTTAAATATAATGACTATCCTATTTTAAAAATATGGGAGAATGGAGTTGAAGTCAAAAAGATTGAGGGTCCTGATGTATTTAACAGCATTAAAAGAACTGAAACACCTAAACGCATTAGGGATAAAGGTTTTCCGTGTTGTCCTACATGTAGAAAAAGTGTTTCGGAAGAAGATGATTTCTGCCCTAATTGTTTTCAAGCATTAGAATGGTAAATTAATTATTATATTAATTATAAAATTATGGTTATTATTTTAAACAGATTTTAAAGGATTTGAAAAATTGATAAAGAAAAGAGAGGTTTTTTAGATGACAAATATAATATTAGGATGTGTGGGAATAGGATTTTTAATATTTTCATATGGACTTTTACTGAATATGCCTAAAGATTTTATGAAAGCATTTGAAGAAAATTGTAAAGAATATATTGATAAGAAAAATAAAGAATAAATTATATAAAACTTAATTGGGAGAATACAAAAATGCAAAATAAATTCCCAGGGATTTATAGAATAGTTGGAACTGTATATAGTGATATGAATTGTGATGAAGCATTAAGAAAAATATATGCATATATAACAGAAAGTAAAAGAATAAAGAAATTGAATAGTTATTTTTCAATAGTTGCTAACCATTGTTATATATTAGATAATAATTCAACAAAAACATTTAATTCTATTGAAAATAAATATTTAAATGTTTTATGGGATGAAGCTGTAATCTACATTTTAAATAAATTACCTAAAGCATATCATATTTTTTCAGTAGATGTTGCGATTAGTATTATTGTAGATACGTGCAGGCAAGTAGATAATTTAAAGGATTATTAATATGAATTATAAAATAGGCAATACAGTAAAAATAATTATTCATATATCAAAAAAATGGAATAGAGTAGCTAATTGTGAAGTTACAAATAAATATATAAAGAATAACACCACTTATTATTCAGTAAAAGAAATAAATGGTATATATAGATGTAGTAATATAAAGGAGAATAGGTTTATAAGTTAGATTAAGAGGTAATTGTATGGAAGATATGCTACTTAAAGCTATTAATTATGAAATGGAATAATTAGGAAATACTGATGTTATCGTTAAAAATATACATTTCTTTACAGAAGAAAATAGACAATATGATTTGCAGATGTTTCCTATATTTGGTTTTTAAATGGCTGGGATAAAAGGGTTTGTCATAAAGATATGATTTTTGTATTAGTAGATAAAGACAATAATAGATGGCTAAGTCCTATTTTTGGATAGCATTTAAAATAGATTAATAAGGAGTGAAAGATATGTTATATTGTGATGAATATGATAAAGATTGTGATGATGTTACATTTGAAGAATGTGATAATAACGATTGTGATAGTTGTATGTTTTGTGTTGTGTATTCAGAAGAAGAATAAATAAATTCACAACTTTAGGAATGGAGAAGGCTGATGACAATAGAACAAATTGCAGAAAACGCTTCTTTAATGAAAAAAGAACAAATTATTTATGAAATTAAAAAACTTATCAAAGAATCAGAAGAACAGATGTCAGTAATACTTTCTGAAACTGATTATGAGAATTTTTATAATACTGCAAAAGATTATTGGATAGCTTATGATATGCCAGTAAAAGGAAATGTAGGAGAAATTCATAAATGTATGTGGAAAGCATTTGAAAAAGCTGGATTTTTTAATGTTCATAGTAAAAAGGAATTTTTAAGCTTTTCTAAATTCTTATATAAAAAATATGGAGTTTTAGATTGCTTATATGATGAAATGATGAAGTAAATTGTAATAATGAAAAAGAATAGGTTTGAAAAATAAAAATATTTTAAGAAGTTATTTTGTTACTAAGAATAGCTTCTTTTTTTTACATTAACACACTATTATATTATAAAAATATGATAGAGGTAGTTATATGAAAAATAGATTAATGAAAAATAATGAAATAAATGAAGAAGAATATAACAGATTTTTTAAGTTTGTTGATAATCTGGATAATATAAAAGATAAGCAACTTACAAAATTCTTAAAGTGGTGTTTTGACAATGGCTTCTTTGAAAATATATCTGATGATGATATTGATGATTTTTATGAGTATGAAAGTATAAGACTTTTAAAGAATAATGGTATTACAATAGGTATCGACTTTTATGGTAAGAGTGAAACAGCTTTGATTGGTATAGACCCTTCTAAATGTTTTAATAAAATAAAAACATCTTCAATACTTATTAATCTTCCTTTATCAAAAAGAGAAGAAAAACAAATGTATAAGTATTTAGATAAGCTTTTAGATAAGAAGAATGAGTTATCTATAGACTGGAGAAGATGTGCTAATGAATGTTGGTATGGTGAATATAGAAGCTTTAATTGTAATTAATAAGGAATATACTTATGAATGAAGAAAAAATGCTATTTATCAATATAAAATTAATATCAAAATATGAGTTTATATATAATTTATAAGTCTTTTTTTGCATATCTTTATACACTATTATTATAAAAATATATAACAATAATGAGGTAAAAATATGATTACAAGAGAAATGATTAAAAATGGATTTAAGACAGGCAAAATTTCTATTGAAGAAAAGTATGATGGATGTATGGGAATTTGTTGTAAGATTGGAGATATGGCTTTTTATTTTGCTGGTGTAGAAGATGGCAATTTAACAAAAGAAGAATATTGGAAATCATATACATTAGATATGACAGTTGATATGATTTTTGATATCCTTAAAGATTCTAAATCAGCAGAAGAAACTGGACTATATGATTGGGAAATTGGTTATTATGAATCTATTTTAAACGATAAAGAAAAATTTAATCATCAAGTGAAAGATAATGAAAATTATTTTGAAGAAATTAATGATTATTTAGATAGCACTATGGAAATTTAAGTTGAAGAAACATAGAAAGGAAATAAAATGATAAATATAATTGATATTAACCCAGATGATAAATTAAAAAGAACAAATCTATTTTCTAATGCTGATAAAGGAAATAAAAGTATTACTTTTGATGACTTAAATAAGCTTTTAAATTGCTTTCCTGGAGCGTTTATTGTCCGTAATATGGAATTGATAGTTAATACTAAAACAAACGCTTATATAAGCCTTTTAAACTGCAAAACAGTACTTGATATTAAATGTAAAATATTAGAACAATTATCAAGAGAAGCTAGTTCGTCATTACATTTCACAACAGAAAAGAAAAATAATGAATATCATCAAAAATTAACAGCTTATATTAATGATTATTTAGGAACTAATTTTAGTGTTAATGAGATGAATGATATTTATTGTTATTTAGGAAATGGAATTAATCACGAAAAAACTAAAGAATTTGTTTTAAATGACGATAGCCCATCAATTTTAATAGATAAAGAAATAAATTATGAAAGGTGAAAAAAGATATTATGGGTAAATTAACTTTTATATATGGAACAGTCGGTAGCAGTAAAACAGCAACATTACTTATGGATGCTTATATGTATGAGCATAATCTTAATAAAAAAGTATTAATGATAAAACCTAGTGTTGATACAAGAGATGATGTTGTAAGGTCCAGAGTTGGTTTAGAAAGACCTTGTTTAAAAATAGGTGAAAATGACAATATTAAATATAGTGATAGAGATATTATTATTGAAACAAAAAGTGGTTTCACACATATTCCAAATGTAGATGTGATAATGGTAGATGAAGCACAATTTTTAACAGAACAACAAGTTGAAAGTTTATATGATATATCTGTAGATTACAGGGGTGGTATTGAAGTAGAAGCCTGTGGACTTAAAGATGATTTTAGAAGAAAGATGTTTAATGGAAGTGCTGCTCTTTTATCATTAGCAGATGAAATTAGAAAAATAGATACTTTATGTTCTTGTGGAGAAAAAGCTATTATAAATGCTAAGTATGAAAATAATGAGTTTTCCTTAAATGGACCACAAGTAGGAATTGAAAAAAGTTTTACAAAGGATAATAAAAAAATAGATTATAAACCTATGTGTAAAGATTGTTATGAAAAAGAAAAAGTAAAGTATTATAAGAAACAAGCCAATAAGTATAATAATAATGGTTATGAGAAAATAAAATTAAATAGAAATCAATCTTCAGAAGAAATAAATAATAAAGATTTTATAGATGATTTTATTGAATTTAGTGAAAAGTGTGATGTTTTCTTTGGTGGAACAGAAAGGTAAAGTTATGAAGGAAAACAATATAACAGTAAATAAAAAAGCAGTTCTTTTAGCAATTATATTAATTGTGTTATTTCTTATTGCGGATATTTATGGAACAATGTCTGTATTGATAAAAACATCTAATTATGTTGAAACTACAGGTATTGTTATTAATACATATAAAAAGACACATTATAATGAAAAACATAATTCATCTGCTTATTATATAACAGCACAATACAAAGACATAAATGGAAATGAATATACTAATAATATTCGTTGCTTTATAAAACACCCCCATAAAGAAAATAATGTAAAAATATATTATAATCCAACTAACCCTAAAGAAATAAAACCACAAGTATTACCTTATTATCTATCAATAGGAATTCTTATATTTTTGTTGTTTTTTGTTATATATGTATTAAAAAATGGAAAGAAAATAAATGAAAATATCTAAATATAAATTCGAAAAAATATTAAAAGAATGTAATTTTATTGTTGGAAAAATTCATAAAGATTGGTATTTAGTTAGAATGTATGGTTCTAAAAAACATCATCCAATTGGATATTATATACTTTTTCCTGTTAAGCTTACAATTGAATGAATGTATTATTTAAAATATAATAAGTTTTTAAAAGGTTAGTACATATATACTAATCTTTTTTTATTTTAAAGAGAAAATAATTATTTATTAGAAAGAATAGTTGTTTTTTGTAAAATTAAAGAAAGAGTATTTATAAATAAATAAATAAATTTATTACACAAAATAAAATAATAATAACTTTAACACCTATTCAATAAGATTTTATATAATTTTTATATTATTTGTTTTTTGTACTAAAATAAACAAAAACAATATTCTTTTATAAATTTTACTATCAAAAAATAGCCTTCGTGTAATAAATTGTATTTTATATTAAGCTTTTCTTATATATTATTTTTATAAAAGTAATAGTATAATCAAAAATGCCAATAAAAATAAAAAAGGAAATATTTATTATGAACTCAAACATAAAAAAGATATTTCATAAAAATTATGGATATTTTATTTTACTATTTATAAATTTATTACATTTAATTATCTTAAAGAGTATTAATCAATTTTTGAATATGTATTTATTACTTTTTATTTTAAATATTGGAGGATTAGTTGTTATTATTTTAATAAAAGAAATAAATGAATTTAATAATTCAAAAAATAATGGCTATATACATTTCAAATATGAAAAAATATTTTGCCTTATTTTTTCTAGTATTTTTATTAATTATTTATATGATGGTGTAAAAAATTTTATTGATTATTTGTCTAAATATTCTAATATAAATATATTAAAATTAATAAAAGGCTCTATTTTTTATTTTATAAAGACACCTTTTTTATATTCTTTTATTATTGTTTTTGCTTTATTTATTTTTTGTTTCAAAGACTTATTTGATATTTATTTGTTTATAGAAAATATTATAGAAGCTCCAGAAAATGACAAAACATATATTTTAACTGTGAAAGATTTAATAAATGTTTTTGATAACAATACAAATAATATCTATATAAGAGATAATAATGATATATTAAATTTTAATTCTGTTAGATATAAATACAATAATTGTAAAATAAGAAAATGGGAAATTATCAATAATGATTTATATATAACTATTAAAAAATACTAGCTAGCATAAATACAAAAGAAAACAATTTTCATATTCCATTTTAAATACTGATAATATACTTTGTGTATTATATGTCAGGGTGTCAAAAATGACTAAACTAGATAAAGAAATTTTTAGGGGTATTTTTTTATGAAAAAGGATATTATTTTTTTTATTAATATTTTATTATATGTAGGGTTTATTCTTCTTATTTTGTTCATATAAGGCTTTATTAATATGTAAACAATAACTTATACCTTTTTACAAAACAAGGCTTAAAATCAAAAATACAGCCTTTAGAATGTATTTTAAATTTATTTATTATTATTTGTAGTTTACTTTTACTTTTTAACAATATTATAATAAATTAAAATAATAAATGGTTTTTAAATTAATATTAAAAAGGAGGAAGATATAAAATAAGTATGAGATTATAAATAGATTTATTATTTCTGATACATTTACTAATATTATTGATTGGGATATTTCTCTTGTAAGTCAGTCAAGATATTATATTGCTGATGTATTAACAGATGAATTTAAAGATATTAATAAAACAATAGAACCTATTGAAGATAATACTGATTATTTTTCAGATATAAGAAAACATTTCTATAAAAGTATACTTGAATTAAGATATAATAAAATACTAATACCAACATTAGAGAAGATTTTCCAGGAAGATAATACTAAAACATTATCTGATGACGAGATTACATCTAACAATATTAATTTGTATGAAATTTACAAAAAAAATATAAAACCTATATCAAATTTAGATTTTTTTGATAAACATACAATTATATGTTCTTCAGATTACCAAGCTAATGATATAAGTATAGATATAATGAAAGTTAATAAAAAATATGCTTTATGTATTAAAAATAATAAGTGTATCGGTTTACTTCCTTTTACTTCCTATAAGGTCAAATCATAATGAAATAAAAGGAGCTATTAACTTTTTTAATAGAATTAAATTTAATATAATAAATGAAAATATTCAAATAAATGATACAAGTTCTGAAAAATTAATTGATTTAGATATAGTAAAATTGACCTTAAGATGAAATATGCTGATATATATGAAGAAATTAAAATAGCCTATTATTGTCATAGATATTCAGAAGAAACTTTTTTAGCTTTTAAAACATTTTTACAAACATTAGATTAAGCAATATATAAAATAGATAAAGAATTAAGTCTATTATTTCTATAAAACATAGAGATAATAGGCTTATTTTTTTATTAAAAACAATAGAAAAACACATATATAACGAGATATTGGTTTATAAAATAACAATATTATTTATATATAAATAAAAACATTATTTAAAATTATTAATAATGCTTATAAAGGAGACTATATGATAAATAATATTGATTATATGCAAGATATATCTGAAATAATAAAAGATTTAGAAGATGAAAAAAATAAGATATTAACACAACAACAACTTTTAACATCTATTGATTTTAATACTTACAAACCAACAGAAAAACAGTGGCATAGATTAATGGAAATTGATAGTGTCAGATGTAATAGTAAAATAACAGGAAAATTAATATCAAATATTTTTTCTGATGCTACAGATATACAAGTAGGATGTAATTATGTTTTCTTTAAATTAAACAATATAAAATGTCGTATAAGTACTTCAGCTACAAATGAAATTGATATTATTGGAAATTATAAGAAAGACTTTAAAGAATTTAATGATTTAACAGTAGAAGAATGTCAGGATATAATAGATACAGTATTTCAATTAAGAACTAATCTTTATAGTAATCATTTTATAAATTATTTAGAAATTAATAAAAATAAGGTTATTAAAAAATATAAACAGGATGAGTATATGGAAAAAGTAGAAGAATGTCTTAGAAAAAAAACTTTAGAATATAATAAAATATGTGAAGATATTGATAATAATACTTATACTGAAGAGGAAAGGGAATAAATTATGGAAAATATAGAGAAAAAATTAGAGTATATTAATAATCCTGACTTTTATGTTGATACATATAACGCTGATAAAGATAAAATTATACAAATTCCTTTAGTAGATTATCTTGATAATACTGCCATACAAAATGGATTTGACAGTTATAAAGATATGTTAGAACGTGGGTTTAGTATAGATTATTCAATATCTTTTAAAGATTTTTATCATAAAGACTATCCTAACCTTTATGAAATGTGTTATACAGATGAATTAATAGCATTATATAATGCCTGTAATAAAGACAAAGAAGTTTTTAATGAATGGGAAAACGAAGCAAAGGTTTATAAAGAAGGAAAGGTAATATCCAGTAATTTTTATAGAGCTTTATGTGAAGGCTCATTATTAGAGTATGCAAAAGAATATGCTAATTTTTATAATCAAGATAAAATAGAAACAGATAATGAAATAGATTTAGATTAAGGAGAAAAATATGGGTTCATTTAGTTGGTTAAGAGCAGATGTAACAAGTAATAAAGCAAATGTTTCTTTAGAGGACAGATTTGCTTGTTTAATTCCAAAAGAATTTGGTGGGGATATATTGTAGATAATTACCAAGATTACTGATATTTAGGAACAAAAGAAGATGGCACACCTAAGTATGATTTATATGAACTATTAGCTATCTGGAATAAGGATTTATTATCTGAAGATGTTATTATGGGGCAAGACTTATTAAAAGAAATAGACGAAAATACCGATTACAATAGAGGCTTAGGAATTTGTATAGGATGTTATAATATAGATATAGATATTTTAAAATACCCTTTAAAATTAGTAAGTGTAGGATATGCAAAGACACATACTTATGAAGATTGTCCTTATAAAAGTTTTGATGATACTGAACAAGGATTTTATTCTTATGAATGGAAAGATTTATATAGACATTTTGAAGGTAAACCTAAGATACCTAAAGGCTATAAAGAATTAATTAGGGGAAGAGTAGATTATCTTAATAATCAAATAAAATTAAATCCCGATAAACATAATTTAGCTATAATAAACGAAATAGATATTTTAGAAAAGTTTTTAAGCAATTGTATTGTTATTAGTAAGGGTTTAGAAGAATTAAAAAAAATTAAAAATTCTCTTAATATGTTAAATAGACCTTATATTAAAATAGAAGAAAATGAACGAAACAATATAAAAGATGTTTTGTTAAAACACGCAAAAATAATATGTGAACAGAATAATATTGATTTTAATAATTTTTTATTAGATGAGAATCTTTTAAAAAATTATGAAACTTATGTTCCAGTGGATTTAGAACAATATGGTATAGATTATTAAAGATGATAACGAATATTTTATTGATAATAATTATGAATAGGAGAATTCAAATTATGCAAGAAGGTAAGAGAACAATAAAAGATTTAACAGAAAAACAGAAAGACAAGTTAATATCTGATATTATAGATGATACAATCGAATATGGTACAGATAGTTATGAAGATTTAGGAAGATTTGTAATTACTAAATTAAAAACATTAGAACTGGTTGATTATGGAAAATCAAGAGAAAAACAATTAATGAAACAATTTGAATGTTTAGGTGCAACATTAGATAAAGTTCAATTTAAAAGATTATGTGAAGCTTGTGATTATGATGAAGATGTATTAGAAGATTTTGATAAAGACATTCAAAAATATTACAGAGGAACTATTGGAAACACTAATTTTATTAGAGCTTTTATAGAAGATAGAATTGATACATTTATAGATAAATATGATGCTTTTTATCATAATGAAGATAACGAAATAGAAATATAAGGATAAAAACTCATAAACGTAGGAATTTACTGGCTTTACCAATAAATAGCAAACGTATGTTTGGGGTGTCAAAAATGACTAAACTAGGAAAGAGAATTTTAGGGTCTTTATTTAATAAAAAATCCACTTATATTTTTATAAAAATAAATACTTAAAAAATAGTTTGTTTTATAAAAATGAAGGGTTAAAAATATTTTTATTAACAATGTTATTTATTATGATAAAAAATAGAGATGGTTAGTTTTATGAAGGATAAATTTAAAGAGTTGTTAAATAGCAATGATTATGATTTTTTAAGAGAAGATATAAATTTAAGTAATAATATTTGTTTATTAGGGTTAGGTGGAAGTAGAGCTTATGGAACTAATTTACCTGATAGTGATATTGATATAAGAGGTATTGCAGTAAGAAGAAAAGAAGATATACTTTTAGGAAATGATTATGAAAGTATTGTTGATGTAAGTACTGATACAACTATTTACAGTTTAGATAAAATATTTGAATTACTTTCTAATTGTAACCCTAATACTATTGAGCTTTTAGGTTTAGAAAAGAACGATTATCTTTACATTAATGAAATAGGGGAAATGATACTTGATAATAAAAGTATTTTTCTTTCTAACAAATGTGTTGATAGTTTTAATGGATATGCTACAAGTCAGTTATATAGATTACAACAAAAAACTAATACTGCTTTAACAGAAGAAGAATTAAATAAGCATATATCTAAAGTCTTAAATAATATGCTAATAAAAATGTATGATAAATATAACTTTGATAAAAATGATGTATCTTTTTATGTAGAAAACAAGATTATAAAATGTGATATACATAAAAGTGGTATTGATATGAATGACTTAGCAGGGATATTGTCAGAGTGTAATAATACCTTAAGAGATTATAGAAAAACAAGTAAAAGAAATGAACACGCATTTGCTCATAATAAAATAGCTAAACATAGTATGCATTTACTTAGGCTTTATATGATGGGAATTGATTTAGTATCAGAAGGAAAAATACAAACTAAAAGAGTTAAAGAACATAGTTTACTTATGGATATAAGAAATGGTTTATATCTGGATGAAAAAGGAATACCTAATAAAGAGTTTTTTGATATTGTTAAAAATTACCAGGAAAAGTTTGAGAAGGCAGTAAACATTTCAGTTCTTCCTAATGAACCAGATATAAACAAAATAAATAAATTAAGAAGTAATATTAATGAGATGATTATACTTGATAATATCAAAAATAAAGACTTTATAGAAAATTTAAACTATGATAATATAGATATAGAAATGGATTAAGGAAAGTAAATAGAAGAGGTAGCAGTTATGGAAGATAAATATTACTTATATCATAAAACAAAACAGATATGTTTCTTTACTTTAGATAAACAGGATATTACTTCTTGTATCATTAATAAGGCTAATATTAATTACTTACCAATTCCTTTAAAACGAATACTTCATAATAAAGATGAATTTGTTTCTATTGAAAATGATAAAAGTATAATCTTAAATGATGAAGGATTGATATTACTAGATTGCTGGTTATCTGATAGGGAAATTCCTGTAAATAGAGATAACTATAATAAATATATTAAAAAGAACAATAATGCTTTATTGTGGATGTTGGAAAATTATGCTTATTCATTAATAGATTGTTATTGGATTAATAATGAAAACAATACTATAAATTATGATGAAATATTATTATTAAAGGATAATATAGATAACTATATTTCTGTTATTACAAACGATAACCATTATTATAAAGGTATAAATTCAACATTAGGAGGGCAATTAGAAAAATTTTGGTATAAATCTAATGGAAGAGTAAAACTGTGTAAAAAAGTAGAGAAACCTTTTGATGTCATAAATGCAAGAGAAGTAATAGCCTCATTAATTTATACAAAACAAGGCTTCAGGAATTTTTGTAATTATGAATTTGTAAAAGATAAAGTAGATGAAGTCATAGGCTGCAAATGTTTTGCCTTTACAAATGAAAATAATGAACTAATAACAGCTTATGACTTATTAGAAGAATATAACTTAACACAACAAGATAATGTTTATGAATTAATACCTAAATTAGCTGCTAAATTAGGAGCTGATAAAACAAAAGTAGAAAAACAAATGGATTTAGAAAGTATTGTTGATTTTCTAATCCTTAATAGAGACAGGCATCAGGGAAACATTGGATTTTTAAGAAATAGTAATACATTAAAAATACAATCAACAGCCCCTATCTATGATTCTGGTAGTTGTAAGCATTTAGAAGGGGTTTATCCAGAAGATTTATTAAACACAACAATAAATGGATTGTATAATACAGAACAAGAGCTTTTAAGTCATATAAGAGATTTTTCAGTATTAGATGTTTCTAAATTACCTTCTATAGAGGAAATAAAATCTATTTATGATGAATGTATTTATCTTTCTGAAAAACGAAAACAAAAGCTTTTAGGATATTATGAAGAACGTATTAAATTCATTAAAAATAAACAACTAGAGCAATCATATAGTGATTATGATATTATCTTATAAAAATAAAAAAGACAGGAGTAATTATGAAAGTTACAGCATTAGCAATATCAAGCAGTTATAATGGCGTTAAAAAATTAAAATGGGATGAAATATATGAGTCTGAAGATGAACTTATTAATGATTTAAGAAGAATTAACTTAGATGTAAATATTGTTTTGCTTCCCAGAGGCTATGAATATATGAGTAGTTTTAAGAAGCAATTAGAAAACGAAAAAGAGTTGTCTTCTAAGCAAATGACACAATTAAAAAGAATAGCTTGTTGTGTAGCCTATGGTATATATGTAAATAAGTTAATAAAAGAATAAGGAGATGGATATATGATAGTATTAAATACAGAAGATTTTAGTGATGAATTTAAAGATGCTGCTCCAAAAGAATGTGCTATATATTTATCAAGCTGTTTACCAGAAGATATGCATAAACAATTAAAAAAAGATTGGAATGAATTAGGTGGAAGAAATGTTATGCCTTATTGGGAATATGTCCTTAATTCACTAAGCATAAAATATGACGGACCAGATAAAGCAAAAGAAATAATTCAAAATGAAGAAAATTATGAAAGATAATATTCATTTATTTGCGTATTTAGAAATTTTATTATAGTAATATTGCTAAATTACATAGGAGCAGATGAAAAGTCTGTAACTAAATATCTATATTAGATACGTCAATATTTAATATAGACCTTTAAGAAGTAGTTATTTTTATAATAGCTGCTTCTTTTTTATACCCTGATATTTTAAAAGGTTGTCTATAAAAAGATAGCCTTTTTTTACACTTTAGTACATTATTATATTATAAAAGATAAATAGTAAAGAAGAATAAAAGTATGATTAGGTCAGAAATAAATCGTAGACAATTTTCAGAAAACAAACAATCTTGGTTTTCATATAGATATTCAGCTTGGGCTAATAATCATAATGGTTGGTCTAAGATGAAAAAGAAGAATAGAAGAAGATTTAAAAAGAAATTTAAGGATGAAGATAGGAAAATGATTAATACATTTTATCAGGAAGGTCATTAAGAATATAAAAGTTGACATTAATGCTATAAGTCCTGCTTATATAGAAATTACAAAATTAAAATAAAAGGATATTTATGATACTGAAGAAGAATTAATCGAAGACTTAAAAAAGATTGATTTTGATATACCTTCATATTTATTACCTATAGGTTATGAATATTTAAAAAGTTTTCAAAATCGTTTGGAAAATAATAAACCCTTAACAGATAAACAGTTAATTCAGCTTAAAAGACTTGCTGTTTGTGTAAGTTATGGAGTATATGTGCTAAAAAATAATAAAAAAGATTATTGTCAAAATACCAAAATAGAAGATAATGATATAGACAATAAAAGATAAAAATAATTATTAAAAAGAGGTTATAGAAATATAATCTCTTTTTTAATAGCTTTATCAGGAAGTTATGAAAAGTCAAATTATAAATTAGCAAAAAAATAAAACAAAAGATATTAATAAGTAATATTTCTTATAAAATTCAGGTTAAAAAAAATAAAATACCATTTTTATATATAAAGATTTTTAAAGAATAGGAAAATTTTTATATATGTCTAAAATTGAATTATATAATGAAAATTGTTTTGATTACCTACAAACAATTCCAGATAAATCAGTTTCATTAGTATTAATAGACCCACCTTATAAAATATCAAAAAATACTAATTTTAAAACAGGAAAAATTAAAGACAATAATACAGATAGATTCCGTATATCTATGTTCTTTGGTGAATGGGATACTGTATTTGATAATCTTGATATAGTAATAAATGAATGCTATCGGATTTTAAAAAATGGAGGAACAATAATATGTTTTTATGATATATGGAAAATTTCATTTTTAAAAAAATATTTAGAAAATGCTAAATTTAAGCAAATACGTTTTATAGAATGGATAAAAACTAATCCTGTTCCTCTTAACAGTAAAATAAATTATTTATCTAATGCAAGAGAAATAGCTGTTGTTGGAATAAAAAAAGGTAAGGGTGTTTTTAAATCAGAATATGATAAAGGTATCTATGAATATCCTATATATCATAATAAGAAAAGATTCCATCCTACACAAAAACCAGTAACTTTATTGGAAGAATTAATCAAGAAACATACTAATGAAGGTGACTTAGTTCTTGACTGTTTTGCAGGGTCAGGTACTACTACAATAGCTGCTTATAACACAAATAGAGATTTTACAGGATGTGAATTAGATAAAAATTATTATGAAAAAACATTATGTAGATTACATTCATTAGGAATTAATCTAATTAACAAAAGATAACTCATCAAAACTATTATAAAAGAAAATTTCTTTATATAGTATTATCAAACCTTTAGAACTTATAGTAGCTTTTACTATGAACCTTGTACACCTTATGTAAAAAGATATGGTTATAGTAAAAAGAAAAAGATACTAAGAAATATACAAATAGAAAAATAAGAAATAAAAGAATAGATGTTGATAAGGAAATTGGAAGTAGTCCTGCTAATTATCGTAGAATGTATGGAGAGGGCTATGAATATTTATTTTGGTAGAAAGGATTATAATAGATAATGAATATTATGATGATAGCTTTTATAGGGAATATTGAAGGAGCTTTATTAATAATTTTTAGTTTAATATTTCAGTTTGTCTGCTTTTTAATAAAAAATAAAAATTATTATAAATTAATAAAAGCGATATTTAATGTAGGAGCTATTATGTCTTGTATTTCAACAATTACAGCTTCGATTGTATTTTTGTTATATATATATTGATATTTTACTATGAATTATCTAATAAAATGCAAAAAACAGGAGATATTTATGAATTAAGTAAGGAGTAAAAGTATGGTTTATCTAACAGGAGATACACACGGACAATTTAAGAACTTTGAAAATATAAGAAAATTTTGTAAAGAGCATAATACAACAATTGAAGATGTTCTTATTATATTAGGAGATGCAGGCATTAATTTTGAAGATAGCTTTTTAGACCCACAGAAGAAAAAGTTTTTATCAAAAATACCTGTGACTTTTCTTTGTATTCACGGAAATCACGAATGTAGACCAGAACATATTCTTACCTATAATTTGGAAGAATGGGATGATGGCTTAGTCTATAAGGAAGAAGATTATCCTAATATATTATTTGCTAAAGATGGAGAAATTTATAATATTGAAGGTTTAAAATATATTGCTATAGGTGGAGCGTATAGTGTTGATAAAGAATATAGACTTTTAATGGGATGGAGCTGGTGGAAAGATGAGCAGCCAAGTGAAGAAACAAAGAAGTATGCCCAAAATCAATTAGAAAAGAATAATTGGAATATAGATGTTGTTTTAAGTCACACAGTACCATTAAAATACGAACCTGTTGAAATGTTTCTTCCAGGCATTAATCAAAGTAAGGTTGATAAGAGTACAGAAGAATGGCTGGATGAAATAGAAAGTAGGTTATCTTATAAAAAATGGTATGCAGGTCATTATCATTGTGAAAAGAGTATAGATAGATTGCAAATAATGTTTAATAATATAGAAGAACTAAGGATAATAGAAAGACTGTAAAAAATGATAGTGAAAGAAATTTTAAGTGAGGATTATGTAGACGATAGTGAACTTGTAATAAACAAAGACAATGAAGTAGAAGAAAAATATACAGAACTTATTAAAGGGCAAAATGATTTTTTAAATGTTTTAGTAGAAAAGGAAAAACAAAATAAGGGGAAATAGGTATAAGAATATGAGTAAGCAAGTAAAAGATGAAACAGATAAAAAAATAGATTATGATATATTCTGTGCAGTAGGAAGGATATATATGTTAGCAAATAATACAGGCTATAAAATGAAAGAGTTTTCTAATATGTTTTTAGCGTCTGATTTTTGTAAAAGAGCTTTTGATACAACATATAGTGTCTTTCAATTAGAAGATGAATATATGTCTATGGATTATTTATTAAAAGAAGTAAATCCACCTATGGAAGATAAAGATATAATGTTAACAGAGGATGTAGCTTTCTTTATAGGGTTTATTTATAGATATATTTATATACAAACACTTATTCCAAGTAGTGTTTTAGTATCAAAGATACCTTATGATTATTTGTTAAATAATGTGTATAGAATTATAGCATTAGATGAAGAAGACGCTTTTGAAATAATTTGTGAAGACTGTAAAATAGATATTGAAAGATAAAAACAATATAAAAATATAAGTTATTTATGCTTTTATTATAAGATTTTTTAATAAGTCTTATTTTAAAAGCATTTTTTATTAAAAAAAATTAAAATAAAAATGAAAAAATATATATATTTTAAATCTTAAAAAAATAATCATACATTATTATATACATAATATTATAAAGGAGAATTTTTGGTATGAATAATCGTATATTATTAACAAAGGTTGTTTCTTTTATATTAGTCATCGCCATAATTTTCACAACAATTTGTATGGCTTTAATATAACCTAAAAAAGACAGAAAGGAAAAATATAAATATGGAACAAAATATTGATTCAGAAATGTTAGTATATTCTAATATTTTATCGTTTTATCTAATAGTTATCCTAGCAGTTTTTGTATTTTCAGTAATCGTGTATTGGAAAATATTTACAAAAGCTGGTGAAACTGGATGGAAAAGTATGATACCAGTTTATAATAATTATATTTTATATAAGATAACTTATGGAAATGGATGGTTGTTTTTATTAACACTTATACCTTGTCTAGGATTTTTTATAGAATTAAAGCAGAAATTTGACTTGGCAAAAGTATATGGTAAAGATATAGGTTTTGGAATTGGAATATTCTTTTTAGGAATAATTTTCTTACCTATATTAGCTTTTGGTAGTAGTGAATATCAGGAAGAAACAAGTTTGTTGAATTTTAATTACAAGTGAAATAAGCAATAATCCCACTTCAATTATATAAAAAGAATACGAACTTAATTTTTTCATAAAAGAAAATATCTTATTTTTACTAAGCATTTAGAAAAAATGAATTATAATATCAAAAGGAGAGTAGAAAGATAATAATGAATAATAAAAAAAGAGATAAAAAAGATATAATTATAATTGTTTTAATAATGATTTTATTATTATTCCTTATAGGAACGGTTATCTTTTTTATAAAATATAAAAAGTCTGATAAAAATCACACAAATATTCCTTTGGAAAAAGAAATTGAAATGCCTATTACAAGTGAAGAAAAAACAGAAAGTATGTCTGAATCAGTAGAAATACCAGGGTATACAAATTTTGAAGTATCTAATAAAAAACCCACAGTAAAATTATCAAATCCAGAAAGTAATACTGTATATATGGTTTATACTATTTTAGAGAATGACAATTTAGTGTATAAGACAAAGGCTATAAAGCCTGGAAATATGGTAGAACTAAATCTTAAAGAATTATTAGATAAAGGAAATCATAACTTAACAATTCAGATTAATACTTATGATTTAGATACAGAAGAGGCTTGTAATGGAGCTACTCAAAATAGTATTTGTGTAGTTAAATAAAAATAAATGATTTAAAAATTATTATAAAAAGGAGAAACAAGTAGAATGAAAAAGAAAATACTGACAAGTGTTTTGGCAGTTTCTATGCTTATAAGTAGTTATACTACTGCTTTTGCAGCAGATGATGTAATATCTGCTACTCAAATAGGGAGTCAAGCTGCCACAGTAACATATAAGGATGCCTCAACCTTTAATGTTACAATTCCTAAATCAATACATATTGGTAGTGATAAGATAGGAACATATGAGGTAAAAGTAACTGGTGAACTAAATGATGGGGATGTACTTAATGTAGTCCCTAGTAAAACAGTTGAAATGACTGATGCAGAGGGTAAAGCTAGTGTTACAGCAAAGGTAGGTCAGAAGAAAACAGATTTTGAAAAAGAAGATTTAGCTGATGGTGCAGAAGTTACTACAACTGGTACAGTTAGAAGTGATGAGTTATCAGCAGGTGCGTGGACTGGTAATCTTTCTTTTGATATAGGTATTGAGACTCTGGGAACTATTGGGGCGGATGTAAAACTTACTTCTAGTAATCGTGATACTTATGGTATAGCAAAGACAGGTGATGTTGTAATACCAAAGTGGGTACAGGATTCTGATGGAACTTATCATAAAGTAACAAGTATTGATAGTTTTTTATTTAGTAATTATTCTAATTCTTCAACTACAGTAACATCTGTAGTTATTCCAGACAGTGTGACCTATATAGGTTCATATGCTTTTAACCAGACTTGGATTTCTGAATTAACTTTACCTGATAGTGTTATAAAAATTGACCAAGGAGCTTTTGAAGGTTGTACAAGATTAAGAAATGGATTAACATTATCTGATAATTTAGAATATATTGGAAAATATGCTTTTAGAAATATCAGAGTTTCTTCTTTAGAATTACCTAATTCTCTAAAATATATTGGTGAAGATGCTTTTGCATCAGGAATGTATCTTGAATCTGTAGTAATTCCTAAAAATGTAGAAACTATAGTAAATAATCCATTTAATGGAAGTAAAAATATAAAAAGTATTTCTGTAGACCCAGAGAATAAAATTTTCACAAGCGAAGGTATAAATGGAATAATTGAAAAAGATACTAAAAGATTAGTTGCATTGGTAATTGAAGATGATGGAATTGTTGATTGGGATAGAAGTAAGGTGGAAAAATTAAGTAGTAATTTTATCACAAATATTATTGACCATTCAAATCCTATAGATGCTGTAGATTTAACAGGACTAAAAGGTGAAATTTGTGATAAGGCTTTTTATTCAGTGGAGATGAAAGGAAATTTAGTTATTCCAGAAGGAATAACCTCTATAGGAAAAGAAGCCTTTTGGATGAGCTATAGTAGTAAAGATAATCCAGAAGCATTAACAGTAAGTTTGCCTAGTACATTGATTTCTATAGGAGACGAGGCTTTTAGGGGTTGTGAAAATATGACTAATATTAATTTACCAGATGAATTACAAAGTATAGGAGATAATGCTTTTAGTAGTACCTATGGTTTAAAAGGCACATTAACTATCCCAGACAGTGTTACATCAATAGGTAAAAATGCTTTTCAGTACACTTCTTCTAATTTACATTTAAAATATAATGGTTCAGCAACAGGAGCACCTTGGGGCTGTGATAATGCTGTAAATAAATAATATTAAAGAAAGGTTAAAATATGAGAAATAAAATAATCTTATCCAGCTTGGCAGCAGTACTTTTATTAGTATCAAGTAGTACACCTGCTTTAGCTGATACAATTACAACAACAGGAACAAAAACTGCTTCTGTTGATTACAGTCGAGATAGTTCATTTACTATTACTATTCCTAAAAATATAGAAATAGATAAAAAAAGTAAAACAGGTACATATGAAATCTCTGTAAGCGGTGACATTAAAGCTAACGAAACATTAAGTGTTTCTCCAAATTCAAAAGTATCTATGACAGATACAACAAGTCAAAATAATGTAGATGTAGACGTAACTCAAATCAAAAGTTCATTTAATTATTCAGATGTAGCTAATAATAGTATAACTACTGGACAAATTGATGGTTCAAATCTTACTTCTGGAATATGGGAAGGAACTCTTAATTTTTCAATATCTTTACAATAATATACAAAAATATATTATAAAATCAGACTTTATGTAAGAAGTATCTTGCATAAGGTCTTTTTTTATATTCATAATTGTTCTTAAAAAAGTACAAGGATTGACATAAAAATATATGTAAAAGATTTCACTTTAGCACAATATTATTTTATATCAAAAAAAATTGATAACAGAAAGGACATCTTAAATTATGAAAGAAGGTCAAGTATATCATAAACGGCTTGTAACTTTTTTATTAGCTTTTATTATGATTATTTCAACAAATTTATTAGTATTTGCTTCTGATAGTATATATCTTACAGATTATACAAATACTTTAAATGAGAATGAACAAAAAGAGATAGAAGCTTCTTTATCTCAAATTTATAAACAATCAAATATTGAGTATAAGATAATAATTGTCCAAAGTCTTAATAATAATTCTATTGAAGATATTTCTAATGAAACATTTAGGCAAATAGGATTAGGTGATAAAGAAAATAATAATGGACTTTTAATTTATATCTCTAAAGACGACCATAAATATAGAATGGAAGTTGGATATGGTTTAGAAGGTATTATTACAGATACTATCTCAAAGCAAATAATAGATAGTATGGCAGAATATTTCTCTAATGAAAATTATTCTGAAGGTATTTTAACAGCTATATCAGAAACAATTGATATATTGAATAATTCAGGTGAATACAATATAACAGTGAATGAAGATTATTTAATAAATGCAAAGGAAAATAAAACAAAAGAACATATTTATACAGCAATAATTCTTTTGATTGTTTTTACTTTTGTTGAATACTTTTCTGTTATAAGAATTCATAAAAAAAGATATGGAAGAATTTATTGGAATGAAGTATTATGGGATACATTTATGTTAATAACAGACATTATAAATATATTTTTTGATAGAAACTCTTCTAGTAATAAGAAATTTGGAGGAGGCAGCTCTGGTGGTGGTGGAGCTTCAAGTAAGTGGTAATTATTAAATTACATATAAAAACAAAACATATAAAAGGAGAAAAAATTATGAAAAATTTTATCACAAAACACAAGAAGGTACTTATAGTTTTAGCTGTTGTAGTTGTTATTATTGGAAGTATTGCAGGTACTTATAATAACTTACAGTCTAAAGATGAAAATGTAACAAATAAATGGTCACAGGTAGAAAATCAGTTACAGAGAAGATATGATTTAATTCCTAATTTAGTAGCTGTAGTAAAGCAGTATTCAGATTATGAAACAACAACATTTGAAAAGATAGTTGCATTAAGAAATGAAGGAACAGTTGAGTCAGAGAAACAGGCAGATGAAGAATATAAGATGGCTATAAAAGCATTAACAGAAAACTATCCAGAGTTAAAGGCAATAGAACAGTATAATGATTTAATGACAAATCTTGAAGGAACAGAAAATAGAATAGCTGTAGCAAGAAAAGATTATAATGATGCTGTAACAAAGATTAATGCTTCTATTAGAAGATTTCCTACTAATATTATTGCTAGTATTTTTGGAATTGAAAGTAGAGAATACTTTGAGATTAATGAAAATGCAACGCAGAATATTGATATAAACAACTTATTTGAATAATCTTATTAAAGAGCTTTATATTTAGAAATAAAGCTCTTTTTTATTTTATAAAAAAATAAAAATACAATATTGTAAAGCAATGATATAAAAGTAATTATTTTTTATAAAATACATAAAGCTAATTTAGCATCTGTATTAATTAATAAATAATGACGTATCTATTGAATACGATGCCTTTCTTGATACTAATTTATCTGACTAAAAAACTTTAAAAATAATTAAAAATCATACAAAAATATATTTAAAAGCATCCTAAAAAGGGTGCTTTTTTTTAACTTAGTGACATTATTATTTTATAAAAAAAGGAGGTTTATAAGAATTATGAACAACAAAATAGAAGCTTTAAATATAAACGGAAATATTTATTTTAATAATTATTGTGTCATAAAAGAAAAAGAGAATTTTTATGGAGTATATCTAAGATTTGATAAATATGATTACTCCTATGATAAAACAGAACTAATAACTTCTGGAAAAACATTAGATAATGCTTGTAAGAAAGCACAATTATTACAAACAGGTTTTAACACATCAATGAATTATTTTTCAAGAGTATAATTAAAGAAAAGAGACATAATTATGAATAAAAATACAGATTTAGAAATAAACACAGATATAAAAGAGAATGATACAGAAAAAACAAAGAAAGAAAAAGATAATATTACTGTTTTATGTACTAAATTAAAACTTTACCCATTGGGAGATAAAGATGAAGTAAACAGAGTATATAAATATATTAGAGATGGCCAATATGCTCAATATCGTACTATGAATTTACTTATGGGTGAATATGCTAGTGCTTATTATAAAACACATATTCCTGTATCAAATGAATTAACAAACGCTCCTACAGATGAAACTAAAGAAGAGAAAAAAATAAGAGAAGCAAAGTTAAAAGAAATATATAAAAAGCAAGATGAAGAATTTTATAAGTTAAAGAAAGAAATAAAAAGAATAGATAATCCTATATTTTCAGATATTAGTTATCCTATAGGCTGTGATACAACTACATTAGCAAGACGAAAAGTAGATAATGATTTTAAATCTGCTTTATCAAATGGTTTAGCAAGAGGAGAAAGAAGTGTCACAAGTTATAAAAAAAATAATCCTCTTTTTACAAGAAGTAGAAATTTAAAATTCTATCATAATTACGATACAAATGAAGAATTTTATGAAAAACTTTTTAACGGAGAAGCACAACTTTATTTACATTGGGTTAATAAAATAGACTTTAAGGTTGATTTAGGCAATATACATAAAACACTAAGCCTTAGAAATAAGATTAAAGACATTTTTGAGGGAAAGATAACTATATCTGGTAGTTCAATAATGATAAAAGATAAGGAAATAATCCTTAATTTATCATTGAATTTTGAAAAAGAAACTAAGAAGCTTGATGAAAATATAGTTGTAGGTGTTGATTTAGGAATAGCAATACCAGCTTGTGTTTCTTTAAATATAAAAGGCAAAGAATATATTAGAAAAAATATTGGTAATGGCAAACGTCTACAAGAATTTAGAAAACAGATGAAAGAAGAAAGGAAAAGATATGGGCAGGATATTTCTTTTAACAGTGGAGGACACGGAAGAAAGAAAAAATTAAGGCCTTATGAAAGATATAAGTCAAGAGAAAAGAATTTTGCAAAAAATTATCAGCATAAAGTAAGTTCTGAAATAGTTAAATTTGCATTAAAGAATAATGCAAAATATATAAATATAGAATATTTATCAAATAATTCCTTTAAAGAAAAACTTCTTTCTTTATGGGGTTACTATCAATTACAGCAATTTATTACATATAAAGCTGAAAAAGCTGGTATTACAGTACGATTAATTAATCCTTATTTTACATCTCAAGTTTGTAGTAGTTGTGGCTATTGGGATAAAAATAATAGAATTAATCAGTCTAGTTTTGTATGTAAATATTGTGGAAATGAAATAAATGCTGATAGAAATGCTTCTATTAATATTTCAAGAAGCACCTTATTTATAACAAAAGGAAAGAATATAGATAGTCAGGACTTATTCTTAGAAGCTCTTAAATACTATGATATAGATGAAGATAAGTATTGTAAGCAAAACGGAATCAAAAAAGAAGACTTAAGAAATACAAAGCTTAAAAAGAAATCAAATAAAAATGTTGCATAAATAATAGCACCCTAATTATTAGGGTGTTATTTTTACATAAAAAATTATATTTTACATTATTATTAAAAAAAACAAGGAGATTTTTATTACATAATGAAAAAGAAAAACATATTAATTTTTGTATTATTATCATTAATTGCATTAGAAACAATTATTTTTTTGTATATTAAAAATAATATTAATGAAGAGAAAGAAGTGAATAATCAAATTTCAAATATTTCCGTAAATAAAGACGAATTGCAAGGTTTATGGGTATCTGAGCAGACTACTATAGATGGTGACACTATTGTAGCAGAAATATATGATAATAACTTTTTATTAATATATAGTGGAGTAATGTTTATAAACTCTAATTACACTCTTATTGATAATAATACTATTATTATAGACTATAAAGACAATAATATCATTATCAATATAACAGCATTAAAGAAAGATAATAATAATATTATTTTAGAATGTAATATGCAGACAAATGAAGCTGAAGCAATATCTTTAAATTTTATAAAACAAGAACAAATTAATGCTGATATTAATGGAACATATACAGGATTTATGATAAATAATATGTCCTCATTAGAAGATATAGGAGCATCTATTGAACTTTATTTAGATAAAGAAACAAAAACAGGAACAATAAAAAATTTATTTGAAACATATACTATTAAATATCTAATATCTGCAAACACAATAACTTTTACAACATTAGAGAATTCTTTTAATGATAATGAAATATTATTAGATTGTGATGTATTCACATATGAAATAAAAGATAATTATTTATTCTTATCTGGACATAATAAAGATGGTCTATTTGAAACTTTTCAATTTATAAAAATAGACTAATAAAATTAAGAAATATCTTTTTAGTTAAAAATAGTAATTAGCTAAAAGGGTATTTTTTATTGCAACCAAACACTTGTTCTGGTGTCAAAAGTGACTAAACTAGATAAAAGAATTTTTTTGTTAGTTTTTGTATTATATTTGTAAAAATATAAAAAAAAGTGTGCATTTTTTTCACTTTAGAGCATTATTATTTTATAAATAAAAAATTATAAATTAATAGAGAAAAATAAATAATGTATAATATAAAATATAAGATTAATTCAAAAGAAGTATATAAAAATAATATATCATCTTTTATTAAAATGAATAGAAGACATTGGTTGCCTTTTTCAATATGTAATAATAATGAAACAAGACAATTATTTATTTTAGGATTTATATTATCTTTAAATGTTATTGAATTATTTGAAATGAATTTACTTAGAGTAATTTTTCTTTCAGTAATAACAGCAGGAATTCCAGAAATATTTGAAAACTTTAAAACAAAAAAGATAATTCCTTATTTAGAAATAGTATATGCTAGTTTATTAACTATGGGAATAAGTGCAATAAATATTATACAGCATAGTTATATTGAAGTAGTTTTATGTGTTTTATTGTATGTATTTGAGTTAATTAATATAAAACAAAGTAATGATATGATTACTAATTTCAAAGAAAATTTTTCAAACTATTTTTCACATAATATAGCTGATTTATCTATAGAAACTTGTGAAGATAATATAAATAGATTTTCTTATAAAATAAATGATAATGAAATTTCTTTTACAAATAATGATATAGCTGCTTTATATGTTAAAGAAACAACAGATGATTGTTTTTTTCTTTTAAAAACAAAACCATTATCTGATATTTATGAAACAACAACAGATATGAATAAAATATATAATTATGTTTATATTAAATTTTCAGAGTTAGCAAATATTTTAAAATTAAATATAAATGAACCAACAAATAAAAACATTGATAATGTTTTTAACATAATTAATAAGTTAGATATAAATTTAAAAAACACACATATTTTTGTTTGTAAATAAAAAGAAAATATAATTTTAGTTAAAAATGTAATGGAGATTGTAAAATGGAGCAATTAGAATTTATTAATAACTTTAATAAACAGACTAATAATTTTAATAAAGAAGAATTAATAAGTATAATAAATCAAAGTATAAACTCAAATTCAGATGATAAAAATTTTAAAGGATACAATAACCTAATAATTGTTATGGAAGAATTATCAGAACTATCCCAGGCAATAGCTAAAGAACTAAGAGGTAAAGGAAATAGTGTTAATACATTAGAAGAAACAGCAGATGTTTATATATCGTTATATTACATAAAAGAAATATTTAATATATCTGATGATGATTTATATAAAGCTATAAAAGTAAAGATGGACAGAGTGAAAGAAAATTTAAATAGAAATGGAATATATAAGTAAAAAGGAGAAAGCAATATTAAGTTTATAAATTATTCAGATGTTTTACAGTTCTTGTAAAATACAATTATTATTGTGCATTTAATTAATATTTTTTAAGGAAGGTTAAAGATATGTTAGTGGTATTAAATAGAGATACAAAGCAAAGTAGTTTTAATTATATAATGAATACAATAATAAACTTTGATAATGTCGAAAGTTTATTTATTAATAGAGTTGATACTCCTAATAAGAGCTATAAATATGAATATCAGGTAATAGCTAAAACAGGTACTTCAGATTATGAATTATATAAAGGAAATCATTTAACTGAAGCTAAATATATTTGTAATAAATTATTAGAATATTGGAGTAATAATAAAAGACTGGTTCATTTAGATGAATTATTAAATAGGTTATAATAATTTTTCAAATAAATAAAATAATGTAAGTTATAAAAAATATCAAGAAAAATAAAGGAGAATAATTTATGATAAAAGGAATTATTATTGGATTATTGATATATTCATTTATAAATACAGCAATAGTGATTTATAAAGATTGTTCCAGTTATTTTATAGTAGAAGCTCTTGATTACATTGTAGCTGGACCTTTTCTTTGGATAATTATGCTTCTTGTTAAGATATTTAGCATTAATTTTGAAAGATTACTAAATAAAAATCCTAAGCCTAAAAGTAAAGCTAAGATAAAAAGAATTGTAAAAAGAACTTATAAACATTTTACAAAATATTGGGATAAATATAGCAAATTTAGACCTTATATAGATTTTCAGAGAAAGTTCATTTATGACAATTATTGTGGAATTGAAGGATATAACTCCTTTTTAATTAAAAACCCTATATATGAATTATTAAACAAAGACTTTGAATATATTATAAAATACCAATATTATGAAACCATTCCTTTTTTACAAGAATATTTCAGACCTCTTAATGAAGAAGAAATATCTGATTTAGATGATGAAATTATAGATAATATAAAAAACAAAGACCGAATTATATATACATTAAAATAAACAAAAAGAACATTATTTTTTTATCTTTAATACATTATTATATTATGAATAAAAGATTATTAAAGGAGAAAAGGATGAAAAATGTTAGTAGAAAATTATAAAGATAGAATAATATCCAAGTTACAAACAGATACTTATGGATATAGCGAAATACAAGCAAGAAGTATTTATAAATCAATTTTTGCTGACTAGAAAAAGCTATTAAAATTGTAACAAAGAAATTGTATCTACAATCAATGAATATCCTCGATAGTTTAAAAAACATAGAGGTTGAAAAGTAAGAAAGAAAATAAATATAAGGAAAGGATAAGAATATGAACAAAATTACAATTAATGGTAAAACTATCACTTGTTCAGGAAGTAATGTAGTCATCAATAATGGAAAAGTAATTGTAGATGGTAATATTATTCAGAAATGTAGCAGTTATGATATTAAGGTGGTCATTGAAGGAGATGTAAATAAAATTGATTGCGTGGGGTCAGTAGAAGTTCACGGCAATTCAGGAAATATTGATTGTGGTGGCAGTTGTGAAGTTAGTGGAGATGTCGATGGTGATATTGATGCAGGTGGCTCAGTAACTTGTGGAAATGTATTGGGTGACATAGATGCAGGTGGAAGTGTGAGATGTAGAAGATAAGGAGAGTAATATAATATGAAAATTTTAGCTTTAACAATTTTATTTATTTTTATGTTTTTTAGAATTAAAGGTATGCAAAAAGTAAAGAGAATAATAATGGAAAACCATTAAGCGATGCAAGGTGGTGCAATATTGATTGTATTTTTCAGTGAGCTATTCTTAATCATCTTTTATAATTAATTGATAGTAGTTATGCATTTCCTTTAGCTAATAGTTTAAAACTATATAAAGATATTTATTGTTCTAATCAGTTGTCTAAAGGCATATTTAAAACCATAGACGATTGTTATGAGAAAGTATATAATCATAAAGAACCTTGTAATAATTTAGAAGCTACTATTATGTATGATATATGTGTAATATCATTATTTCAGACAGAAAACATCTCTGAAGCTCAATTTTTAGAGTATATAAATGATAAGAATAAGGCAAGAATTTTAGAAGAAAACAATTATGAAATTTATTCAGATTTAGATGAATTTATCCCCAGCAATAGTCTTGAATACTTATGCAGTGATGTTATAAAGAAAGATTATATATTAAAAGAAATAAATAAACTTAACAGTATACAAATAAAAAATAATCCTAAATTAATAGCTTTAACTAGACATTATTATCCAGATGAGGTAGAAAAAATATTAGAAACAAAAAAGACAAATTATAATAATACAGAAAGTGAGATAGAATTATGTTAATAGATGAATTAAGAAATAATATAAAGATTGCCTTAAAGGAAAAGTTAAAAACAAAGAATGATACTAAGTATTCAGTATATAAGAATATATTAGATAAGACACAAAAAGATGTAAAGGAAAAGAAATTAGAGGTAATTACTGATGATTATGTAATAACTGCTGCCAGAAAGGAATTAAAGCAGCTTGAAGATACATTATCATACATAACTAAGGAAAGTGACCCAGATAGATATGAGAAGCTTACTACAAGTATTGCAATTGTTAATGATTTCTTACCAAAAAGTATATCTGAAAATGAAATACTTGACTTTTTAAAAAATAATGATATAGATAAGAATATGGGAGTATGTATGAAAGCTCTTAAAAATAAGTTTGGTGTAAATTTAGATGGAAGAACAGCTTCAAGTATTGTTAAGAATTACATAACTGAAAAGTAAAAATATAAAAATAATATGATTTAAAATGTGGAAAAGATTTTACTTACAGACATTATCACTTTATAATAATATTATAATAAAAAATCAAGAAAGATGAGGTAAAAATATGTTTAGAATAAAATTACATTTATCAGAAGAAGCTCCTTGTAATGTTGTTAAGGATATGGAATTAATTTTTACATCCTTAAAGATGCCTTATAATAAGAAAAACGATGTATATACTATTACAGATGAAAATGAAGTATCAGTTCTTTATAAACTATCTCAAATGATAGATGAAAAGAATTATCTTAAGTATATTGTCCTTTGGGAGAATTATGATAGCGACCCAGCAGAATATGATAAGGAAGATTACAAATATACATTTAGTGATACTAATGAGCTTTTTGCAAAGGAAGATGTTTTGAAGCTAAAAAATACAAAAGCATAAAATAAAAACAATATAAATATGAAGGTTATAAAACCATTATGATTTAAAAAAATCATAGTGGTTTTTTTATATATTTTAAAAATAAGTAACATATGAATTTGCATTATTATAATATCATCGTAAATAAACATTTTTTATTGTAAATAATTTTTGCAAATTTTAAACCGTTTTTAAATACAAAAATAGCTTACAATGAAATATTTACTTAAAAAAATAAGAATAAAAATAAGGAGAAGATAGTTATGGCTGCAAAATCCAAGAAACAATTAACATTCGATTTAAATACAAACAAAATGAAAGAAGATGGTCTTAATCCTTCTGTATTATATAATGATGTAAGAGTAAAATTAGCTAAATTAGATTTTAGCCATTCTGGAGGTAGTGTTTATATTTCTGATACAACTTTAACAAAAATGGAATTAGAGGAAAAGGTAAAAGCTTTAATTAATAAAATACCATTGTTATCTTATTATGTTAATAACTTTACTGTTACAAATATCGGAAGACAGTTTGAACTTTCTGATAGTATAAAACAGATGAATAAGGATATTTCAAAGGAAGTCTTATTAAATAAAAAGAACAAAAGAAAACCAAGGCAAGAAAAAGATAATTATGAAATAGAGTATTAAATAAAACTTATTGAAAAAGTAAAAAAATTAAAAAAATATATTTTTCTTTGTGTTTTTAGTGTCTTTTTTTTCACTTCTTTACAATATTATTATATAAAGAGATAAAAATAATAGAAATATATAAATAAGTGATACAATCAGCAAAAAATAATGCACTAAACTTTTAATTTAGCACGCTAATACAGCGTATCATATTTTTTTATTTTTATTATAATAAAGATATATACAGCAAATTTTGAATAAAAATAAGTTTGGTTTGATGATTATTAATCGTATCTTGTAAAAATATCTCTTAATAATATAAATTTTGAAATACGATACTTACAGCAATTTTAACAAATAAATCTAAAAATAATGGCACACATAATAAGATAGATAAATAAAAGTATCGTGGAAAAGAGGGAAAATGAATTTTTCAGAAGCTTTAAGAAATGAAAGTAAGTTTACAAGAACAGAAAATGGAGCATTAGCTTTAAACACAACAGGTGATGCCTGTCTTGACCTTTTTAGTACTATCGGTTCATTAAGAAATGCAGATGAAAACAGAATATATACTTTGTTTGAAGAAGCTTATAAGGAAAATCCTTTATACGCTACAAAGATAGTATTTTATGGAAGAGATATTCGAGGTGGATTAGGAGAAAGAGATACTTTTAGAACACTTATTAATTATATAGCTAAGAACCATTCAGAAGCTATTATTAATAATATTAATCTTATTGGTGAATATGGCAGATTTGATGATTTATATAATCTCTGTGACACTCCAGTCGAAGATTATATGTGGGGATATATTCGTAAAACTTTTTATGAAGATATTGAAAAGATGAATAATAATGAACCTATCTCTTTATTAGCAAAGTGGTTAAAATCTGTTAATACAAGTTCTAAAGAGTCTAACAGGTTGGGAAAGTTAACAGCTAAGAAGTTAGGACTGTCAATAAAAGATTATAGAAAAACTTTAAGTCAGTTAAGAAGTTACTTAAGAGTTACAGAAAAATATTTAACAAGCAATAACTGGGAAGATATTGATTATAGTAAAGTTCCTAGTAATGCTATGTTAAATTACAGAAATGCTTTTTCAAGGCACGATTTAGATAGATTTACAGAATATTTAGAGAGTGTAAAGAAAGGTAATACAAAAATAAACGCTTCTACTCTTTATCCTTATGATTTAGTAGAAAAGGTACTTTTTAATGGTGAACAATCAGATGTAATAGAAGCACAATGGGATGCCTTACCTGATTATATTGAAAAAGGAACAAATGCTTTAGTTATAGCTGATGTATCTAGTTCAATGTGGGGCAGACCTTTAGCTACTTCAATAGGGCTTGCGTTGTATTTTGCAGAAAGAAATGAAGGAGCATATCATAACTTATTTATGACCTTTAGTAATAATCCTAAGATTGTTTCTATAAAGGGAGATAATATAACTCAAAAGATAAGAAATATTAATAAAGCAGATTGGGATATGAATACTAATTTAGAAGCAGCTTTTAATAAAGTATTAGATATTGCTATAAAGAATAATATACCAAAGGATGAAATGGTTAAATCTATCATTGTAGTATCTGATATGGAAATAGATTATTGCACCTCTAATGATTGGACATTTTATGATTTTATGAAGAAAAAATATAATGATAATGGTTATGATATACCTAATATTGTATTTTGGAATGTTAATAGCCGTAATGATATATTTCATTCAGATAAAGATAGAAAAGGTGTTCAGCTTTGTAGTGGTCAGTCGGTAACAGTTTTCAAGCAGTTAATGAATAGTATTGGAAAGACTCCTGTAGAAATGATGGAGAGCGTTATTAATTCAGAAAGATATTTACCTATTACTATTTATGATGATGGTTTTGATGAAACATTATTTTCTTAAAAATATAAAGAGGTTGGGAGTTTATTATTAAACTCCTGCCTAATAAAATCAAACTTTTATATAATATTATTTTATATAAAGGTTTCAGCTTATTTTGTTTTTAACTTAATTTTAAGTTAATGTAGTAGCCTGTCAGAGCTAATTAGAAATTAGTTAGTTTAAAAAATAATTGGAAACAATTATGGTGAAAAGCTGAAAGGAGAGGAAATAAATTAATTCAGAATACAGAATTAGGAATGCAGAATTATTAGTTTGTTTTTAATAAAATTATTAATTATAAAAATAGTAATAAACTAATAATTCATAATTCAGTATTGATTTTCACTCTTCAGAGCCTATGTTAGTAGTATTAATTAGGATATATATTTAATTTGAGATTTTAGGGCTATATAAAATAGCATAGGTACAAAATTAGTCCTTTGCAATCTGTGTAATAGGAACTGTTTTAGTAATATATAAAACAACATAGGTACAAAAATTTCGCTAACATAGATACAAAATCGGGGAAACCGTTGGTAAAAAATAATAAAAAATATGTGATACTATGAGAGCAATATTAAAAAAGGTATAAGAACCTTCATTTAATATTGCTTTTTTTGTGAAAAAATAAAAAAGGCCAGCCTTTCATGGCCCCATGAAAATAAGAAACG
>ENA-OPVL01000025-OPVL01000025.1-human-gut-metagenome-genome-assembly--contig:-NODE-25-length-80814-cov-2.466128_pt1 | contig 80814 bp, 63 predicted proteins | sample MGYA00241496_ERZ501984 | MGnify/ENA primary metagenome ERZ501984 (study PRJEB25962, sample SAMEA2042986) | human gut metagenome | biome: human gut; feature: human-associated habitat; material: faeces... | reverse complement strand
TAACAAATACATCATCATTTACAGTAACAGTAAGGGCAAGTAAAGCAGGATATAAAACACAAACAACAACACAAACAGTAAAAGTAAACAAGGCAGCAGGAAGATTAACATTATCAGCAACCAGTGGAACAATTAATTATCCTAATAGTACAACATTTACAGTTAGCGGAAATACAGGAACTTTAAGTGTATCTTCAAGCAATACAAGTGTGGCAACAGTAAGCATAAGTGGAAGTACGGTAACAGTAAAATCAGTTGGTGCAGGAAGTGCAACAATAACTGTAAAGAGTGCAGCAAGTACAAACTATAATGAAAAAACAGCAACATATACAGTAACCGTAAAAAATCCGACATTTACAGCAGATTCGGGAGTAGGTTATTATGCAGATACAGATGGAGATGGAACAGTAGATGGAATAATATTTGCAGATAGAAAAAAAGGTGCGAGTGGTTCTTGGGGGTCAAATCCTTATGGCTATGGCTCATATTCAATATCAACAGTATCAGATATTAAGGGTTATTATGTGAGTCAAGAAAGTTATAATGGACCATTTGGAGCAAAAAAAGTACTGGCTACAAAAGAAACAAGTGGAAATGAGAGATTTTACGTAATGAATCTAGAAGATTATAAAACTGGATATACAAGTAAATATATATTTGAAAAAGCTCAATCAATAACATCAGGAAGATGGAGCGTACCATCTAGAAATTTATTAGCAGCATTTGGAGGAGAGTTAGGAATAACAACATCAAATTACATAGGATATGGCCTAAGCGACGTTTATTGGTCGTCTACTGCCATTAGCATCGATGACTTTGGATATTCTGCTAGTTTTTATTATGGCCACATGAGCAACACCAGCTATGATGGGCGCAAATGCGCTGTGCGCTTGGCTAGGACTTTCTAATTTTGTAAAAATTTTTTAGATGGTTTTAGATTTATCTAAAGAATAATGATATAATTACAAAAATATGTATATTCCCGACTACTTTTGATGATCTAACATTAAAAAGTGGTCGGGAAGCTTGATTTTTTTCGAAAAGTATAATACTATATATTGAATTAGATAAAAAATAATATAAAAGATATAAAAACTTCAGAACAATTTTACTAAGTGGGGAACTAATGGCAAAACTAACTGGTAGATATATAGAAATAGATATTTGGATATTTTATTTATAATAATAAAGAATTATAGAATTAAGAAAATATATATGCGAGAGCTAAAACACACATAAAAGGACGTGATTTTATGGACATTAATAATTTGACTGAAAATGTATTAAGAAGAATGCCTGCAAATTTAACTCAAATTGAACAAGCAAGATACATTTATTTGCAATTAGGCAAATTGTTTACATTTGACGAGAAATACTGGCTTGGAAATAGTAAAACCAGAAGGATGATATATAGGTCAGCAAGAAAAATACAAACTCCTAAAGATTTGAAGAGTAACAAGGTTATATGTGTATCACTTACAAACACATATAATAGCTTACTTCAAAGAATTGGAATAGAGGCTGAAGCTGTTCATGCGGAAGATGATTTACATGTTTATTCAATTTTCAAAATAGATGGGGTTGAATATGAGGCGGATTTACAAAGAGATATGAAATTCATACAAGCTCATAGGAAAACAAGACTATTTGGGAGAGAGCCAGATTATTCAACAAGAAAATTAATTTCAGACGAACAAATGCAGGAAATGGATGAAAAGTTTGGCTATACATATGAGGGAGACGAATATTTAGCTATATTGATATATAGGCTTAGGGATAAATTAGAAATGATACCGAACATGGAACAAAAAATGAAATATGCACTTCAAAAAATTGAGGGTTTTATGTCTGGTACTGATATGGGCTTTGTAGAAAAAATGCTATATTATGAGATGATTTTACCCGATGTTTTTAGTACAAAGGAAGCTAAAAAAGTTCAAATTATGGATATGTATGTTGAAGAAGATGGGGAGAGAAAATATACCTGTTGTATATCTGCAAACAAAGAAAAAAATGAGTATGTGAGATATATTTATTCGGAAAAAACGGGAACATTTTTACCTATTGAGGAAAAAGAACTAATAAAACTTATGGACAATGGGCTTAGAACTGTTGGAAATAAAAAGATACAAGGAATGAAAAAAGTTTCAAAGGTAGAGGAGGAAAGTAGATAATAATGAATAAAGAAGAAAAATTAGAAAAGAAAAAAATGAGCACGGTAAAAAAAGTTATATTATCGGTATTACTAGTATTAATACTTGCAATAGTAAGTTTTATAATTTATGAGGTGGCAACAGTAAACAACACATATTATATTGGTGAAAAAAATTTGCAAATACCAGTATTCGTATATCATGATATAGTTGAGGATGAATCGCAAATAGAATATGATTATATGCAAACAACAGTAAAACAATTTGAGAAACAGATGACAGGACTTATGAAATTGGGTTACAAACCAATAAGTTATGAAGACCTAGTAGCATATAAAAATGGAGAGAAAGCAATACCAAAATGGAGCTTTTTAGTAACTTTTGACGATGGATATACAGGAGTGTACAAATATGCATTCGAGATTGCAAAAAAATATAACATTCCAATGACATCATTCGAAATAAGTGATACAGTTGGAACAAATGGATATTATACATGGGAACAAGCAAAAGAAATGAAAGAAAGTGGATTAATGTCAATCTATCTTCATGGTTATACACATACACAATATGATAAAGAAACTCCAGAAAGATTGCTTTCAGACACTAATAAGGCTCAAGAAGATTTGGAAAATAATCTAGAAGATAATAACATTTTAAAAGTATTTACGTATCCATATGGATTATATACAAATGCAGAAAGAGATATATTATGGCAGGCAGGATATGTACAAAATTTGACAGATAATAGGATAAACTTAAGTGACAAACTTGATTTATCTGGACTACATAGATCATACCCATTAAACAACTCTGTATTAAAAATATTATTAAAAATACAATATAGAGTAATAAGATACAAATAGGAAAAAAGATACAATTCGGGAACGAAGAAAAATTGCATGCAAAAATATTAAATAAAAAGTACTAATTTATATTTTAAAAGTAAAACAAGAAGTTTGCTTTTTGAGGAGCTCGCAAGGAGCTCCGACTAAGAGCAATATGTTAAAACGTTATGAAATATAAATTAGTACTTATTTTATGGAAAATATACAATTTCTGCTCTGTTCCTAGGTTGTACATATTTGCTCATTTTGCATGTCTATTTTTGGTTTAAGTGTAGTTTGTTAAGAACTACTGCAACAGCATGTACAATTTTAGTTGCACTTTTTTGAGCTATTGTTTTTCCAATTGCCTTACCAGACACGGTAAGAGAGGCAACTAAGGCACTTATTAAAAATTGTATGTTGAACGAAATTCCAAATGAAGCTGTAATTTTTAATGCTATTGAAGCACTTATTGAACCACTTAAAACTCCACATATATCACCAATTACATCGGCACAGAAGTTTGCAACCTTGGCAGAATTTCTAATTAATTTTACAGATGTTTTGGAGCCTGCGATTCTTTTTGATGCTTTTGCATGGAATTCATTTTCGTCTGCAACGGTAACAGCAACACCAATTATATCAAAAAATATACCAATAAATATAACTAAAAATAATATTAATATAGCAGGGAATAATGGTAAATTTGTAATCGAGTTTGTTGATATAAATGAGAATACAATTGACAAAATAAATGTTGTGATAAATACAGTGACTAACCACCTTATATTAGAGTTTGTGTTAGAGTTTTTTTCTTTATTAATTTTTGAATTGGTTACACTATTGTTTTCCGCCACTTTATTCTTTGAATTGTTATTTGCTTTATTGGTTGAATTGGTGGAATCTTCTATGTTTGTTAAATTCTCCTTAGAGGATTTATCTTTTTTACTCATATAATTAAAAAATCTCCTTAAATTAAATATTTCGATAGTGTTAGGACACTATCGATTAATTTCTAAATTAAAGTTAAGATGGTAAAATTATAAGTAAATTTTACGGTTTGAGGTCTAGCCTAATTTCTCTATCTGCTACTTACCATTACTGTTAAGCAGTTTCCTTTTCAAGCAGATATTCCATGTAAAGGAATGCCAGATTACCACTTAAGTCCGTACCTTAATCCTTACAATTCTATGCTTCTAATGAAACAAACATTCTAGAAGTTTTCCTTGAAATACTTTTCTAAGATTAGTCCCTTTTGCAATAGAAATTTCATATACAAAGATAAACGTATAATCCCAATGCTATCACTCAAGACAGGCTACACTATGTATGTTGTACATAGGTTATACTTAAAACGTAGATCTATCTAAGCCTCCGCGATAATAGGGTATTTGATATGTATGCCATTACATATTTCCCTAAAATCTTACTCCCTGAAAACACACAAAACTGGCATTTCGCGCATTAACAAGGAACTTCAACGATGTGCCCTTTAGTGGATTTTTAGCCCCACCCTCATAATAGAAAGCATTACTAGAATAATGCACCATCAATTAGAATTATAACATGAAAATTAGTAAAATGCAAGGGGATAAAAAAGGGAGTTTTTGGAGAATAAAGTTACAATATGAGGTGAGATAAGTATTGAAATGAAAATATAAAAGTGCTATAATACAGGTCTTGGAATAACCAAATTTGATAAATACCGGTATTTTTAAGGAGGCACTATTATGCAACGGTGTAAAGTATTTGAAAAAAAGAACAGCAAAGCAAGCTACAAAAATCCACCAATACCAAGTGGTTTTGAACATGTATGTGGAAAATGGAACAGTGGATTTGTAATAGAGTGTAAATTTGATAGGTCTCAGTTTGTGTGGATACCTGTCGGTTTTCTTAGGACAAATGGTACATTAGATGGAAATTTTTTTACAGAAAAATTTGGACGTAGACATTTTAAAAAAGAAGATGAATTTTCGCAAGAAAAGTTTCACGAACAGATAACTGAAGAACTTTCTAAGCAGATAGAAAGCGTAAAAGAATATGGAGGATTTTATACTTCTAGATATTGTATTTCTATATATACTCATTCTAAAAATCCGATGTCAGTAAGGGGAAATACTCCATTAACTAGTATGGATTTTGCTCAGGTTAAGATGTTTGCCCAATGGTTTGATTATACGAATGAAGTTTCTAGTCACTTAATGTATGGAGCAGAGTATGATACTGTGATGGAGTGGATTATTGAATCCAGTGCTAAAACATGGAAAGAAGTAGTCAAATATTCTTCGAATTGGGGAAATTATTGGAACAGCCCTGAAGGAGAGAAAGGCATTGCTGTTACAGGAAGCAAGGAAAAATGGTGTGTTAACAACATTTTTGACTTGGCTGGCAATGTAAAGTTGTGGACTCAAGAACGCTTTGGAGAGGCAGATTGTGTACTCCGTGGAGGCAGCTACTATGATGATGGAGTATCGCATCCAGCTGCGGAGCGTACTACTATAAGTAGTAAATACCCTTATTATGGGGCAGGTTTTAGAGTAACTCTTTGCTTAAAGTAAAATATCTAAAAATAATATGCAGGAGCAGGGGAATTTCGATTGAAATCCCTGCTTTTGTAATATAAAAATAAAGAGTGCACAATAAAAACACTAAAAGTTGCACAATGGAACCACTAAAAAGTGCGCAATAAACACACTAAAATTGTCCTGGTTAAAGACATAAAGAACTTTACAAAAATATTGATTTATGCTATAATAAATACGTTGACAAGAGTTGTCACACCTTTGAAAAGGTAAAACTATTCGGAGGTGTAAGCCTCCGAACAATTGTAAGGAGGTTTGTATGAACTGTCGTGATAAGTGGCTGAAAATCTTGTGGCATGTTATTTTACTAGTGCTTTTGGGAGTGATATCTTACTGCATGGGAGCAACAATTAAGGCAAGGAGTGATAACGTAGCAAGCAAGACGTCGGCACCAAGGACACAAAATTATGGTGAGTACTATTTATTTGAAACGACTAAACAAGAGGAATACTTGGAATTCCTTGAAAAATTTGACGAGGAAAAGTACAAAATAGTGGATATTTCTACCAGTTCACATGTATACTTTCGAGGTTCGGACGAATTTTATATGGTAACATATAAAAAAATAACGTAATAGTAAAGGTAGGTGGAAGTTGAGCTGTGGTTCAACTTCCATCTGCCTTTTTTATGTATTTTTATAATTACGCACTTTAATAGGATTTGAAGAAGAAAAAGGTTGATTTTGCTACAAATAGTATTGATTTTACGCTATTTTTATTGTAGAATATGGAAGTATAAAAATAAGGCTTTCAAGATGCCACGAAAGGAAAGTGATAAAAGTGAAAGTTAGTAAAGAAGAATTATTACATATAGCAAATCTTGCAGATTTAAAAATAAAAGATGACGAAATAGACAACTATTTAGCAAATTTGCAAGATATTTTGAATTTTGCCGAAGTTGTAAACAAGGCACCAATAGAAGATTTACAAGAAACAATCGGTGCAAACGAGAATTCAAATGTATTTAGAAAAGATGAAGTAAAAATATTTGAAAATCACGAAGGTTTAATGGCAAACGCACCAGAAAAAGAAAGAGATATGTTTAAAATACCAAAGGTTATATCTTAAGAGAGAAAGGAACGCATGAATATGGGAAAATTATTTGTAATAGATGGAACAGATGGAAGTGGTAAACAGACCCAACTAGAGACTTTGAAGAAGAGGCTAACAGACGAAAAAATAGATTATAGAACTGTTAGTTTTCCAAACTACGATAGTCCATCATCTTCACTAGTTAAAATGTATTTGGCTGGAGAGTTTGGCACAGATGCAAAAGCAATTAGCCCATATATTGCTTCTACATTTTATGCGGCAGATAGATATGCAACTTATGTAACACAATATAAAGAGTACTATGAGAATGGTGGAATAATCCTTGCAGATAGATATACCACGGCTAATATGGTTCATCAGGCAGGAAAAATTCAAGATAAGGCTGAAAGAAAAAAGTTTTTAGACTGGTTATGGGATTTTGAATTTAATTTATACGGACTTCCAGTTCCAGCAGAGGTATTTTTCTTGAATATGCCACCAGAATATTCTGCAAAGCTTATGAAAAATAGAGAAAATAAAATAACGCATGAGGCAAAAAAGGACATACATGAGAAAGACCAAGTGTATTTAACACAAGCCTATAATGCTGCATGCGAGCTTTCTAAAGAATATAATTGGTACGAAATAAAGTGTGTTAAAGATGGAAAAATTAGAACTATTCAAGATATAAATGACGAGATTTTTACGGAGGTAAAAAAACACATATAGGAGGTAAATTGGCAAATGGAAGATATTACAAGACTTACAGTCCACGAGCTTGTGGAAAAATTGAATAAAAATGAATTATCTTCAGAAGAAATTGTAAAAGCTTACAAGGCAAGAATTGAAGATAAAGAAAAAGATGTAAAAGCCTTTATTACAACTACTTTAGATGAAGCAGAAAAAGAAGCTGTTAAGGCTGACGAAGAAAGAAAAAGTGGAGCAAAGTCAGGTTTTGCAGGTGTTCCAATTGGAATAAAGGACAACCTATGTACGAATGGAGTAAAAACAACATGTGCATCTAAAATGCTAGAAAACTTCGTTGCACCATATGATGCGACAGTTGTTGAAAAGCTAAAAGAGCAAGACATAATCAGTTTAGGAAAGCTAAACATGGATGAATTTGCGATGGGAAGTTCAACAGAAAATTCTGCAATGCAAATTACACACAACCCATGGAATTTAAACAAAGTACCAGGAGGCTCTTCAGGTGGTTCTGCAGCAGCAGTTGCAGCAGACATGGTGCCATGGGCTTTAGGTTCAGACACAGGTGGATCTATTCGTGAGCCATCATCTTTCTGTGGAGTTGTAGGATTGAAACCAACTTATGGATTAGTTTCAAGATATGGACTAGTTGCATTTGCTTCATCATTAGACCAAGTAGGACCAATTACAAAAGACGTAACAGATTGTGCTATGCTTTTAAACTTGATTGCAGGTCATGATGAAAAAGATTCTACATCATATAACATAGAGAAAAAAGACTATACAAAGTCTTTGAAAAATGATGTTAAAGGATTAAAAATAGGCGTTCCAAAGGAATTCTTTGGAGAAGGAATAAATGCTGAAGTAAAAGCAAAACTAGAAGAAGCCATAGAAAAATACAAAGAAATGGGAGCAATTGTTGAAGAATGCTCACTTGATGTTGCCGAGTATGCACTTGCAACATATTACATAATCGCTTGTGCAGAGGCAAGTTCAAATTTAGGTAGATTTGATGGAATCCGCTATGGATACAGAGCAAAAGACTACAAGAACTTGAAAGAATTATTCGTAAATTCTAGAAGTGAAGCCTTCGGACCAGAAGTAAAAAGAAGAATTATATTAGGAACTTATGTACTATCATCTGGTTATTATGATGCATATTACAAAAAAGCTCAAAAAGTACGTACATTCGTAAAGAAAGAATTTGATAAAAACTTCGAAAAATATGATGTTTTATTAACACCAGTTGCTCCAACAACAGCATTCGGAATTGGAGAAAAATCAAACAATCCATTAGAAATGTATTTAGCTGATATATGCACAGTTTCAATAAATATTGCCGGAGTTCCAGCAATATCAATACCTTGCGGAGTTGATAGCGAAGGAATGCCAATAGGAATGCAACTTATTGGAAACAGATTCGATGAAGAAACAATATTAAATGCTGCATATACATTTGAGCAAAAAGAAAAATTCAGAGAAAAATATAAACCAGAATTTAAGAAAGGAGAGTAAAAAATGGCAAGAGAAGATTATGAAGTTGTTATAGGACTAGAGGTTCATGCAGAGCTTTCCACAAAAACAAAAATATTCTGCAACTGCTCAACAGAATTTGGCGGAATGCCAAACACACATACATGCCCAATTTGTATGGCAATGCCAGGAACTCTTCCAGTATTAAACGAAAAAGTAGTAGAATATGCTGTAAAAGCAGGTCTTGCAACAAATTGTTCAATTTCAAAAGACAGTAAAAACGATAGAAAAAATTATTTTTACCCAGACTTACCAAAATCTTACCAGATTTCACAGTTTGACAAGCCTCTTTGCAACAATGGTTACATAGAAATTGAAGAAGAAAACGGTGAAAAGAAAAAAATAAGAATTTTAAGAATTCATATTGAAGAAGATGCTGGAAAGTTAAACCACAACGAGTTTAGCGAGGGAAGCTTAGTTGATTTAAACAGAGCTGGAGTTCCTCTAATAGAAATAGTTTCAGAACCAGATTTAAGGTCTGCAAAAGAAGCTGATGCTTATTTGAAAAAGTTAAAATCTACATTAGAATATATAGAAGTATCTGATTGTAAGATGCAAGAAGGTTCATTTAGAGCAGACGTAAACGTTTCTATACATAAGCCAGGAACACCATTTGGAACACGTACAGAAATGAAAAATATGAACTCATTTAAGTCAATTTCAAGAGCAATAGAATATGAAATTCAAAGACAGTCAGAAGTGCTAGATAATGGCGGAATTATAGAGCAAGAAACACTAAGATGGGACGATGTATCTGGTAGAACATTTTCTATGAGAAATAAGGAAGATGCACAAGATTACAGATATTTCCCAGAGCCAGACTTGGTTGCAATAAAATTATCTGATGAATATATAGAAAATATAAGAAAAACACTTCCAGAGTTGCCAGAAAGCAGAAAAGCAAGATACATGGAAGAGTACAAATTATCTGAAAAAGATGCAAGATTACTTACTGCTTCTAAATATTTATCAAACTTGTTCGAAGATGCAGAAAAAATATGCAAAAATGCAAAAGCAGTTGCCAACTGGATTTTATCAGACATTTCTCGTATATTAAACGAGGAAGAGCTAGAGCCAGAACACATTCCATTTACAGGAGCTGAACTTGCAAGTCTAGTAGAATTGATAGACAAAGGAACAATAAGTTCTGCAATAGGTAAAAAAGTGCTTGAAGAAATGTTTGTAGAAGATGCTACAACACGTAACCCAGAAGAAATAATAAAAGCAAAAGGCTGGATACAAATTTCTGATGAAGGTGCTATAAAAGAGGTTGTAATGCAAGTATTAGAAGCAAATCCACAATCGATAGCAGACTACAAAGCAGGAAAAGACAGAGCTTTAGGATTCTTAGTTGGACAAGCCATGAAAGCAACAAAAGGCAAAGCAAATCCGCAAATGTTGAACAAAATGTTTATAGAAGAAATGAATAAATAATAATAAAGATGCACAAAGAGTTTAATTACTTTAAATGTGCATCTTTTTTATGAAAATATAGGTTAGAAAATTTATCTATTAGTTTTTTCTTTTAAAATAGTATTAAATGCAATTCCACTTATAAAGAAAATTGCCATAAACATTGTGAAAGATTTAAAAAGAGAAGAGCCAATTTCATATACTATGTAAGATTGATTCATGGTTAAGTAAATAGACATTATAAGTGTGGCAAATAGTACTAAAATAAACGAAATTCGTAACCCTGTAGCCATAAGATTTTTTACTTTTGGTTCAAAAGAAAAATCAAAAACAGAAAGAAATTTATTAAAAAAGTCCAAAAACATCCCCAAAACCATCCTTTCTAGTTATCTATGTAAAACTCTACTATATAAATGATATCACATAGAAGATGAAAAATATAGTTGAAATAAATGGAAAATAAGAATATGGGAGGGTAATAGTATATGAGGCGAAAGGGAAAATAAGTATATTGAAAAAATAAAATCGTAATAACAAATGTTATTACGATTCTACTCAATAAAAAACTGTGCACAATTTTTTATTTATGCATTTATTGCATTTAATTTTTTTGCTAAAGCAGATTTTTTTCTAGAAGCTGTATTCTTAACGATAACTCCTTTTGTACAAGCTTGGTCTATTTTCTTTGTAGCTTCAGAAAGTAAAACTTTTGCGTCTTCAACTTTTCCAGCTTCAACAGCTTGCTCAAATTTCTTAACAGCTGATTTATATCCAGATTTAATCATATTATTTCTAGCAGTTTTCTTCTCTATAACGTTTACACGTTTGATTGCAGATTTGATATTTGGCATGTTTATTGCACCTCCCTTTGAGTTTGTAATTATAACGCATATTATTGTACCATGAAATTAGCAAATTTGCAAGGATTAGTAGAAAAATCTTTACAAAAAGTAAAAAAATAAGTATAATTGACCGTGAAATTCAATGTAGGAGGCTTAAAAAACGTGAAAAAATTAGGATTTTTTGGTGGAAGCTTCAATCCACCAACATATGCACACATAAATATTGCAAAAATGTCGATAGAAAAATTTAATCTAGATGCAGTATATTTTGTTCCTGTTGGAAATTTATATAATAAGCCTAGTTTGATAGATGAAAATAATAGATATAAAATGTTGGAGCTTATTTGTGACGATAAAATAAAGGTTGAGAACATTGAGTTAGGAAGAAAAGAGCCTTTAAATACCTTGCAGGCATTTGAATTGATAGAGCAAAAATATAAAAACACAGAAAATTATTATATAATGGGAGCAGATAATTTTGAAAAATTACCTACTTGGAAAAATGCAAAAGAATTAATAGAAAATTACAAATATATAATATTTGAAAGAAATGGTTCGAACTCTAAGAGTATGATAGATACACATGGCTTATTAAAACAAAACAGAGATAATTTTAAATTTTTAAGTGTAGAACAATATTCAAATGTAAGCTCTGGAATTATTAGAAAACTCATACAAAACCAAAATTATGAAGAGTGTGAAAAATATACAAGACCTGAAATTGTAAAATATATAAAAGAAAATAAGTTATATATGTAAATCTTGATAGGATAAAACTTATCAAGATTTTATTGTGTAGAAAAATATATTATTAGTGTCAGAAGTTCTATGATTAACTGATAATAATTATGTATGTCACATTTTGTAGAAATTTGACGATGAGTTATACTTGCAAAATGGAAAATTATGGCATATAATAATTAAAGTTTAAATCAGATATTTTTATTCAAGAAAATTAATTCGATAAAAATCCAATTATAAAATTTTTATAGGGAAGTGGTGCATTAAATGCTATCAAAGGTTAATAGTATTGCGCTCAGAGGCTTAGAAGGTTATTTGATTGAAGTACAAGTAGATATTTCATCTGGTATGCCTTGCTGGGAGATTGTTGGTTTGCCTGATATTAGTGTTAAAGAAGCTAAAGAGAGAGTGAAAACTGCAATAAAAAACTCTGGGTATGAGTTCTTAAGTAGAAAAATTATAGTTAATTTGTCTCCAGCAGATTTAAAAAAAGAAGGAACATTTTATGATTTACCAATTGCGGTAGCTATTTTATTAAACATGGGCGTAATAAAAAGAATAGAAGAAAAAACGGCTATTGTTGGTGAGCTGTCATTGGATGGAGTTATAAATAAGGTTAATGGAATTTTACCAATTTGTTTAGAGGCAAAGAGAATGGGGATTACTAGAATAATACTACCAAAAGAAAATGCTAAAGAGGGAGCATTAGTAGATGGAATAAATGTAATTGGAGTAGAAAATCTTAGAGAAGTAATTGGATATTTAGACAATCGAGTTAAACTTTTACCAGAGGAAAGAGAAAAGTATAAATGTGATAGCATATACCAAAATGTAGATTTTAGTGATGTGAAAGGACATAAAGGAGTAAAAAGAGCATTAGAAGTTGCAACTGCTGGAGGTCATAATTGTCTTTTGATTGGTAGCCCTGGTTCTGGGAAAACAATGTTAGCAAAACGTGTTGCGACTATTTTGCCAGATTTAACATTTGAAGAAGCAATTGAAATTACTAAAATATATAGTGTTTCAGGCAAAATGTCACAGCAAAATCCAATTATAAATAGCAGGCAGTATAGGGCTCCACATTATACAATTACTCCAGTGGCACTTATTGGAGGTGGCAAAATTCCTAAGCCGGGAGAAATAAGTTTGGCACATAATGGAGTATTATTTTTAGACGAATTGCCACACTTTAATAAAAATACATTAGAATTACTTAGAAGTCCTATGGAGGACGGGCAAGTGAATATTAATAGACTAAGTGGAAACATTATGTATCCATGCAGATTTATGCTTATTGCTTCTATGAATCCATGCCCATGTGGATACTATGGTTCAAAGGAAAAAGAATGTACTTGTAGTGAGACAGCTATTCATAAATATATGAATAGATTGAGTGGACCTTTGCTAGACAGAATTGATATTCAGGTAGAGGTAAATCCAGTCCAATATGTAGATTTAAAAGAAAATGAAGTAGAAGAAACATCAGAAGAGATAAGAGAAAGAGTAAATAAAGCTAGAGAAAAACAAATAGAAAGATATAAAGAATATAAGATTTTTTCAAATTCAGAATTAAATTCAAAGCTAATTAACAAATTTTGTATCTTAGATAGTGAATCCGAAAAATTATTACATTTAGCATTCGAAAGATTAAAAATGAGTGCTAGAGCATATACAAGAATTTTAAAAGTTGCAAGGACAATAGCGGATTTAGATAATTCAGAAGAAATAAAGAAAAAACATATAGCAGAAGCTATACAGTATAGAAGTTTAGATAGAAAATATTGGACAAGGTAATAGAAAAAGGTAAAATCAATTACAATTTTCTAGTAAAGTTTGTATCTTTGGATAGGAGGAAGATTAATTATAGAAGTTATTAAATGTTATGAAGAAAAATACCCACAAAGGCTGTTGCAAATAGGAGAATATCCTGAACAGCTGTATTGTAAAGGCAATGTGGGTTTATTAAACACGGATAAAATCGTTGCAATAGTTGGTTCCAGAAATTGTTCGGAATATGGTAGAAAATATGCAAATATATTTGCAACAGAACTTGCAAAACATGGTATTTGTGTAATTAGTGGAATGGCTATAGGCGTAGATGCATCGGCACATTGTGGTGCTATGCATGAAAAAGGAAAAACAATTGCTGTCCTCGGAGGTGGATTTAAATATATTTACCCTACACAAAATTTATGGCTTTACAATAATATTATAGATATTGGTGGTTGTGTAATTACTGAATATGCAGAGGATGAGGAGACTAAGATGAGTAACTTTCCTAAAAGAAATAGATTAATTAGTGGACTGGCTGATGCAGTTTTAGTAATAGAGGCAGAACATAGAAGTGGAAGCAAAATAACTGCTAAATATGCAAAACTTCAAAAAAAAAATGTATATTGTATTCCGGTAAATCTAGACCAAAAAAATAGTTCTGGAATAAAAGAGTTATTGATAGATGGCGCCAAAATAGTAACTACACCTCAACAATTAATAGAAGATTTGTATGGAAAGAAATTTTACAATGATTCATGTAATCTTAATGAGAAAGAGATTAAAAGAGAACAGAAAATCATTCTTGGACAGGAAAGTATAAATGTTTCAAGGGAATTTAGTAAAATTTATGAACTGTTAGAAAAAGAAATGAACTCAGAAGAAATCTCAAAAAAAATAAATAAAGATGTTGCAGAAGTAAGTTCGATGCTTACAATTATGGAGATTGAGGGAAGTATTGAACAAATGCCAGGAAACTATTATGTGAGGGTAGATAAAAAGATTAGTTAGAGTGTGCGAATAATGATGAAAAATATTCATTTGTATTTTATGAGACTATTTGTTTAATTGTTTGAGAGTGGAAAGGGGAGATAATATGACAACTAAACAGGAAGTTGGAAAATTGGGAGAAGATTTAGCAACTAAATATCTTAATTGTACTGGTTACAGAATATTAGAAAGAAACTTTCGTGGAAAGCAAGGAGAAATAGATATAATAGCAACAGAACAAAATCAAATAATATTTGTGGAAGTTAAGGCTCGAACTAATGTAAAATATGGTAGACCGGCAGAAGCAGTAAACAGCCAGAAACAAGCACACATAGTAAAAACAGCTCAATATTATGTATGTAAAAACAAACTTGAAAACAAGAAAATAAGATTCGATGTGGTAGAAGTATATTTAATAACAGGAAAGTATAAAATAAAACATATAAAAAATGCAATATAACAACAAAAGCAAAAAAAACACTTGAAAAAAGCACAAAAAACATATATAATGAAGTCGCAAAACAAAATACATTTCGATAAAATGAAAGGAGCGATTTTTATGAACATAAAAATAACAGGAAAGGAACTAAAGGCAACAGATGCAATAAAAAATTATATTGATACAAAAGCTGAGAGAATAGAAAAATATTTTGATGCAGAAGATATAAATTTATTTGTAACAATAAAAAAAGAAGGTGGAGACCAGGTTGCAGAAATGCAAATATCTGTTAATGGAGAATCATTCAGAGCTGTAACAGCAAGCAACGATTTATATGCTTCAATAGATAAAGATATTGACATATTAGAAGGTCAAATTAGAAAAATGAAAACTAAAAAAGACAAGCAAAATATGACAGACTCTATAAGAGCTAAAGAAGCCAACAGAGCAGAAGAGCATGAAGTAGAAGATGAAATAGTAAAGACAATGTATTATAGCATAAAACCAATGGGAGCAGAGGATGCTAAATTGTTATTAGAAGATCAACCACAAAATAGATTCTTAACATTTGTTAACATTGAAACAGGAAAAGTAAATGTTATATACAAATTAAAAGATAACAAAAACTTTGGTTTAATAGAACCAGAAGCATAGTATAAAATAGAAGATTATAAGGCTAATTGATAGTTTTATAATCTTTTTTATTTTAAGTATGTTATATTAAAATTAAATGTCGAATTATGGCATATAAAACTGTAAAAATATGTAAAAAACATATTGACTATATTTTAAAATCAATGTATAATTACGTTAGTTAAAATTTGATATATCAAAATACTATATCACAAATGATTTTTTCAAAAAAATTTATTCTAAAAATAAAATCCAATGTAAGAAATTAAATAAAGGGAGGCAAAAGTGAATAAAAAGCTATTTGTTTTATTTATCGTGCTCGTTTTAATTGTTGGTATAGGCTTTCTATTTTCATATGACAAAAAAGTTATAGAAGCGGAAAAACAAAACACCACAGAACAGTTAAATGATGCTGGAGGTACAGAACAAGAAGTAACGGAAGATGACGGATTTGATGATGAACTGATAGGAACTTTAAAAATCGAGAAAATAGATTTGGATGGAACAGTAAAAGAAGGAAGCACCAATGAAATATTAAAAGATTACATAGGTCATATTGAAGAAACAGCAAAGTATGATGGAAATGTTGGACTTGCAGCTCACAACAGAGGAAATAAATATTCTTATTTTGCTAGGATAAACGAGTTAGAACCAGGAGACGAAATAGTGTATACAACTAAATATGGAGAAAGAAAATATATTGTAAATTCGAAAAAAGAAATACTGGAAACAGATTGGAGGCAATTAGAAGGAACGCAAGATAATAGACTTACATTAATAACGTGTATTAAGAATAAGGTAAACCAGAGATTATGTGTACAAGCAGTACAAGAAAATATTTAAAAAGAGAGGAAAAATATGAATAAATTAAAAAAATTATTAGTAATTTTACAAATATTAATGCTACTTTGGCCGACTGCTTTTACGGTAGCAAGTACTATTAATATAGGGGATACAATCAATATCGAAAGAGGAGATTTAGGATTTTATTCAATACAGTATTGGAACGAAAACAGAGGAATGTGGATGTACAAAACTTATTCTAGAACATACTATACAGACAAAGATGGAAGTAAAAAGATTGCGTATTGCATGGATCAAGATTTAGATGGAGTTGGCTGGTTGCCTGGTGAAGATGAAAATTATGATACAGAAGTAAAATACGAATTAAAAGATGAAAAGATATGGAGAGTATTAAAAAATGGATATCCAAATGTTTCTCCAGAGCAATTAGGTGTTGAAACAGAAGATGATGCGTATTTAGCAACAAAGCAAGCAGTATATTGGGTAATTAAATATAGAAATGTAGAGGGCGGAAATGCATATAATGTATATACTCATTTCAGAGCCGGAGAGACTGAGATAAATAACCAAAATTTAGATGATATACAAAGAAGAGGGAAAAAAGTAATAGATGCTATATACAATTTAGTAAATATAGCATTTTGGAATGAACAGGAGGTACAACAAGATCCAGAAATAGTTGATATTGGCCAATATGAAGAAGATGAAAATCCTGAATATTGTATAAAAAGATATCAGGTAACAGATACAGGAATAGATGCAGAAGTAAGAATTACAGGAATAGAGTGGAAAAGTCAGAAGCTACTTATTGTAGATGAAAATGAAAATCCAAAAACTGAATTTAAGCCCGGAGATATAATTAAAGTAATGATTCCCAAAAAAGAAATATTAGAAAACTCGAAACTAAAAATATATTATACAAAAACAATGGAAGATTTTCCGGTATATTATACTGCAAGTAAAATAGAAGGCAGACAAAACTATGTTATTTTATTAGACAAAACAAGAGAAAGTACTGGAACAATAAACTTTGATGTTGGAGGCGACAAATCAGAATTACAAATTGTAAAAATTGATGCAGAAACTAGCAGGCCACTTGAAGGAGTTACATTCTCTATTACATATGAAGATGGTAAAGTATTTACTTGTACTACAGATGAAAATGGTATTGCCAATTGTAAAGGATTGTATCAGGGAAAAGTAGTAATTAAAGAAACTGCAACAAAAGAAGGTTATATTTTAGATGAGCAAGAGACAGAACTAGAATTAGGTTATAAAGAATTTTGTATATTATCATTTTCAAATAGCCATAAAAAAGGTGAAATAAATATAAGAAAAGTAGATAAGGATGATAATAATATTAATTTGGAAGGAGTGGAGTTTGATATAATTGATGAAACAGGAAATATTATTGACCACTTGGTAACTGATAGTCAGGGAAAGGCTAGCACTACAGTAAATACCGGCAATTACATAGTACGTGAAACAAAAACTAATGAAGAATATAAAATAGGAGAAGAAAAGAATGTAACTGTAAAATGGAATGAAAATGTAGAATTAAAAATAGAAAATGAAAAGAAAAAGGGACAGATAAAAATTATAAAAAGAGATAAAGATGATTCTACAATTAAACTTGAAGGTGTGAAATTTGAGATTCAAGATAAGGACGAAAAATTAGTTTCTATATTAAAAACAGATGAAAATGGAGAAGCGATATTATCAAATATTCCAATTGGAAATTATTATATAAAAGAAACAGAAACATTAGAAAATTATGTATTAAATGAAGAAAAAATGCAAGTAATAGTAAATGAAGATAGTGTAACCGAAGTAGTAATTGAAAATGAGAAAAAGAGAGGACAGATACAAATAACTAAAACAAGCGAAGATAAAAATAATATCATTGACAAAGAAGAAGGTAGTCCAATAGAAGGTGTAAAATTTAATATTTATAATAAGGCTAATAAAATCGTTGATACAATAGTAACTGACGAAAATGGAGTAGCATTATCAAAAAAATTAGAAAAAGGCAGATACACAGTACAAGAAGTAGAAACTGAAAAATGGTACATATTAGATGAAAAAATATACAATGTGGAAATAAAGGAAAATAATGAAATTATAATGCTAGATATAACAAATAAATCAAAAGATCCAAAGGTTGAAATAACGAAATCTTGTAAAAACATAACCAAAACAAATGATGAAATTGATTATAGCTTCGAAATAAAAAATACAGGAAATGTAGAATTAGAAGACTTTACGTGGTATGATTATTTGCCGACAGAATATGCAAAAATTACTGGCATAGAAACAGGAACATATAATAAAGACATAATTTATAATATTTATTATAAAACAAATCAAAAAGATGAATATATGGTATTAAAGAAAAATTTAAACGGAGAAGAAAATAATTTTATAACTTTGTCGGATTTACATTTAGAAAAGGATGAAAAAGTAACAGAAATAAAAATCTATTTTGGAAACGTTGATGTTGGTTTTAAATCAGAAAAAAATCCTCATATAATAATGAAAACAAATGACGGATTAAAAAATGATACAAGAATAGAAAATAGTACTGTACTAGAAGGTTATAATCTAGATTATCGAGTAAGTTCAAAGGATACAGCCGTAGCAACAGTTTATGAAATGATTCAGGAAAAGAAATTACCAAGAACAGGTTTCTAATGATATAAGTACAAATACTAGAATGAAAACATAAAAAAGCCATATTTAAGATAAAATTAATGGAAATTTTGCTAAAAAAATTGAAAAATGTAGAATTTTGTAATATAATGTATCTGTTACGAAGGTAACGCGTAATTTTATAGTATTGAAAGGAGCAATTAATATGATTTATTCAAAAGACGTAGAGAAAATGTGCACAGTTGCAAAAGGCGTAAATCATGGACCAGCCCCAATCCCAGAAGAAGGAAAATGGGTTAAGGCAAAAGAAATTAAAGATATTTCAGGATTGACGCATGGTATTGGCTGGTGTGCACCACAACAAGGAGCATGTAAATTAACATTAAACATAAAAGAAGGTGTAATACAAGAAGCATTAATAGAGACAATAGGATGCTCTGGAATGACACAATCAGCAGCCATGGCAGGTGAAATACTTACAGGTAAAACAATACTAGAGGCACTAAACACAGACTTAGTATGTGATGCCATAAATACAGCTATGAGAGAATTATTCTTACAAATAGTATATGGAAGAAGTCAATCTGCGTTCTCAGAAGGTGGACTTACAATAGGTGCAGGTCTTGAAGATTTAGGAAAGGGTCACAGATCTCAAATAGGAACAATATACTCAACATCATTAAAAGGACCAAGGTATCTAGAAGTTACAGAAGGATATATAACAAGCCAAGCATTAGATAAAGATGATCAAATAATAGGATACAAAGCATTAAACTTTGGAAAAATGATGGACTTTATCAAAGGTGGAATGGATCCTAAAGAGGCTATAGAAAAAGCTACAGGAACATATGGAAGATATGCTGATGCAGTAAAATATATAGACCCAAGACAAGAATAATTATGAGGTATGAAAGGAGCAAATAATATGGCAGTAACATTTGAGGGTTATGAAAGAAGAATAGATCAGATTATGCCCGTACTAAATAAATATGGAATAAAAGATTTAGAAGAAGCAAGAAAAATTTGTCAAGACAAAGGATTTGATCCAGTTGAAATGGTTAAATCAATTCAACCAATATGTTTTGATAATGCTTGTTGGGCTTACACAGTAGGTGCAGCAATAGCTATAAAGAAGGGTTGCACAAAAGCAGCAGATGCAGCTAAAGCAATTGGAGAAGGACTACAATCATTCTGTGTACCAGGTTCAGTTGCAGATGATAGAAAAGTTGGATTAGGACACGGAAACTTAGCTTCAATGCTTTTATCAGAAGAAACAAAATGTTTCGCATTCTTAGCAGGACATGAAAGCTTTGCAGCAGCAGAAGGAGCAATTGGTATTGCAAAATCAGCTAACAAAGTTAGAAAAGAACCATTAAAAGTTATACTAAATGGTTTGGGAAAGGATGCAGCACAAATAATATCAAGATTTAATGGATTTACATATGTAAAAACAGACTTTGATTATTATACAGGAAAATTAACAATAGTAGAAGAAATTCCTTACTCAGATGGAGAAAGAGCAAAAGTAAGATGCTATGGAGCTAATGATGTTCGTGAAGGTGTTGCAATAATGCATCATGAAGACGTAGATGTATCTATAACAGGAAACTCTACAAACCCAACAAGATTCCAACACCCAGTTGCTGGAACATACAAAAAAGAATGCTATGAAAAAGGAAAGAAATACTTTTCAGTTGCATCAGGCGGTGGAACAGGAAGAACATTACATCCAGATAACATGGCTGCAGGACCAGCTTCTTATGGTATGACAGACACAATGGGAAGAATGCATTCAGATGCTCAATTCGCAGGTTCTTCATCAGTACCAGCTCACGTTGATATGATGGGATTAATCGGAATGGGTAACAACCCAATGGTTGGTGCTACAGTTTCAATAGCAGTTGCAGTTGAAGAGGCTATGAAATAGTTGATAATACTGTAATGTAGCAATTATCTAATGTTTATAAAACTATAAAAATAAACTAAAAAATAATAAAAAGTTGTCAACTGTCAACCATTTGTCAACCAAAAAATTGTCCGCTAATTTAGTGGATAATTTTTTTATACAACAAACAAAAAAATGTTCGTAAAAACTATTGACAAATTCAAAAAAGCAATGTAGAATATACACAAAATACGAACATACGTTTATATAATAGCTTGATAGGAGGATAACAAAATGAATATTCTAAAACTAAAAAATAATAATATAATTGATTTAACTAAACCAGTGGAAATAAAGACATATTTAACAGTTAGCGTTTTAGGAAAAAGTTTAAATTTGAATATCGATTTTAAAAATATAAATGTTCTAGAATTAGATATGAATGATAAAGAGGTAAATTTATTTTTGCCAGTAAGATATAAAAAAATAGGGACAGTTGAAATTGTAAGTGAAGCTATAAAAAAGATGTATTCTGAGATTGCAGAAATAGAAATTGCAAATAGTATGGAAAAAATAAGAGTAATGCTAGGTTTTGCACCAGAAGATTATGCTATAAAAAGAATGCCAGATACATTTATAAAAAATGCTAGAAATAAAATAATAATAATAAATCCAGATATTACAAAATATAATAGAAAAATAATTGAAACAAGTTTAATTCAAGCCTTTTGCAAAACAAGACATAAAGAAAATTCAAAAGAATATAAGGCTTTATTAAAAAATGCAATAGAAAAATATGAAAATTATGAGTATAGAATAGTTAAGGTGTCATAACCATGTTGAAAATACATTACGAAAATTTGAAATAAAAATATTTCTGCTACATAATAAGGCAGGATATTAAATCCTGCCTTATGTATTCTATCTCTTTCAAAATAAAATATATAAAACGAACTTAAAATCCTGTCTAATAATAATAGCCAATAATTAATTGTAAATAATTAATCACTAAAAATTAATAATAATTTAACTAATTAAAAACTAAAACTATTTCATTTGGCTTTCAGCTTGTTGTATTAACTTCTTAACCATGTTTCCACCAATTCTACCAGCGTCTCTTGCAGATATATCACCGTTGTATCCATCTTTTAGATTTACTCCAACTTCGCTAGCAACTTCGTATTTGAATTTGTTTAATGCATCAGCAGCTTCTGGAACTACTTTGTAATTGCTATTGCTTGATGAATGTGCCATAATTTTCACCTCCTAGTGAGTATTTAAAAAGCGTATGTGCTCTTTACAGTATATATAATGCCTCAAATTTTCAAAAATAAACTGGAAATTTTATGAAAGAAAAATAAAAAAATGTTTAAAAAGATAAAAACTATGTTATAATATTGCTGTTAAACCGTAAAAAAATTTAAAAAACTTAATTTAAAGTATTATAAATATGTCTTAAATTATATATTTTTGAAAGAATAGAAAGGAAATTAATATGTATAAATTAGTAGCAATAGATTTAGATGGAACTTTATTAAATTCATATGGAGAAGTATCAGAGAAAAATAAAGAAGCAATACAAAAAGCAAAAAATAAAGGTGCAGAAATAGTAATTGCATCTGGACGACCAATTTCATCTGCAAGAAGTTATGCATATGAAGTTGGAGCAGATAATTATATAATTTGTGGAAATGGTTCTGTATTATATGATATGAAAAATGAACAAATAATATACGATAAATTTATAGAAAGACAAAAAGCTTTACAGATTATTAAAATTTGTGAAGAAAATAGTATATTTTTTAATATATATACAGAAAAATTAACAGTTTCAAAATCACTAAATTATAACATTTTATTTTACAATAATGAAAATAAAAATGTTCCAGAGGATAAAAAAACCAACATAAAAATAATATATAATATATATAAATATGTTGAAGAAAATCCAGACTTACAAGTTCTAAAAATTACTGTTTGCGATGAAAGTAAAATAATTTTTGATAGTATAATTAGAAAACTAAGAGAAGTAAAGAATGTAGATGTACTTGATTTACAACATATGGCTAGAAAGTATATTAAGCTTGGCACAGAAGAAAAGAAAGTTGAATATTATTATACAGAAATAACTAGCAAGGATGTTGATAAATGGGGAGCTATTGAAAAATTAGCTGATAGATTGCAAATAAATAAAGAAGAAATAATGGCAATTGGCGATAATATGAATGATAAAAGAATGGTTGAAAATGCTGGGCTTGGAGTTATGATGGAGAATTGTGCTCCATACATGAAAGAGTTTGCAGATGTGATTGTTAAAGATAATAATAATGATGGTGTTGCTGAAGCAATAGAAAAATATGTGTTAGGTGAAGAATAATACTAAAAATGAATTCATAATGTAATGGAAAAATGTATTCTTAAAAGAAATATCTATTGGAAGGATAATATAGAATAAAAGCAAATAAAATGCACAAAATAACTAAAAGAGGTGCATTTTATGTTTAAAGAGAAAAATATTGAAAATAGAAAATTAAGAAATTTACAAAAACAAAATTCTGATATTGTAAAAATAGAAGGCTTATATAAAAATGATAGTAGTACAGATGAATCCAATAATTTTCATTTAGAAGAATTACTAGGAGGAGAGGGAACAACAAAATATGGAGAATTTGTTTCTTCATATTTTGCATGGATTGGGCTTAATAGGCAAAAAAATAGGGCAGATGAGCTAAATGAGATGACTAAAAAAAACAAATATACGTCTAAAAAATATTAAGTTTATAAATAATGATGTTAACAGATTAATTAACAAAAGAAAAATATAAAAATAAAATGTAAAAGCAAAAGAAAAGTCAAAAATTAAAAATTTAAACCAGCATCATATTAAGGTCAATTGAAAAAAAATATAAAAATTAAGACCAATTGGAAATAAAAATTATAAAAAAGCTATTGACATAAAAAATAATGGTGCTATAATAAGAATGTAGGTCAAAGAAAGTCAAAGTCAAAAAAACAATTGAAAGTCAAAAACGAAACAACGATTGAAAGCAAAATTTAATATGACATGAAAATAGTAATATAAATAGAAAAGAGGCGGTAAAAGGTGAGAATATCAGACATGATAGAAGATTTTATAAAGGATTTATTTGATGATGAAGATAGTATTGAAATACAAAGAAACGATTTAGCAGAAAAGTTCAACTGTGTGCCATCTCAAATAAATTATGTAATATCTACAAGGTTTAAACCTACACAAGGTTATTATGTTGAAAGCAGGCGTGGTGGAGGAGGACATATTACAATTACTAAAGTAAACATTACAAAAAGCAATTATTTAATGCATATAATATCAAGTATGGGAGATGCTGTAACGGCTCAAGAAGTTAGCATATTTATTAGTAATTTTTTATCATATGATATGGTTACTAAAAATGAGGCAAAACTTTTAAAGGTTGCAACTAGTGACAATGTTCTCACTGTAGATCCAAAAGAAAAAGATAAATTAAGAGCTAACATATTTAAAAATATGTTATTAAATCTTGTTGAAGATTAACTAAAAGATTACAGAAGAAAAGTGTATTTTAGCAAAACCATTAAATTATGTTTATGATAAAAAGCTAAAATATTAAAAGAAAAAAATAAATTATAACAGTAAAAAGGTAATGAAAAACTGTTAAAAAGATGACTAAAATAAAATCTATTATAGGAGGATGATTATTATGGTATGTCAAAATTGTGGAAAAAATGAAGCTAATGTTAAATATACTCAAATTGTTAATGGAGTAAAGAAAGAGATGGTATTATGCGAAGAATGTGCCGAAAAGATGGGAATATCAAATTTTAAGGTTAATATGCCAATCCATTTTTCAAATTTCTTTGATGATTTGTTTGATGATGAACAATTATTACCAAGTTTTATGAAGGAGAATAGCAATACGTGTACAAACTGTGGAGAAGAGTATGATAATTTTATAAAAACAGGATTATTAGGATGCGCTGATTGCTATGATATGTTTGAAGATAAAATTGACCAGGTTCTAAAAAATATGCAAGGAAGTATAGAACATGTTGGAAGAAAACCTTTAAACATTGAAGAGAAAATGAAAAATACTGGTGAAAATAAGGCTAATGTAAATTCTCAAAATTCTAAAGCTGAAAAAGATAAAAAAGTAAGTCAAGTTGATGAGTTGGAGTCTTTGAAAAGAAAATTAAATGTTGCAATACAAGAAGAAAGATACGAAGATGCAGCAAAAATAAGAGATAAAATTAAAGACATTGAAAAGAAAAATGCAAAATAATAGAAAGAAAAAACAAAAAAATAAAAATTAGTAAATTTAAAATTAATATGAGAATGCTGTAGTTAATTAATAAAATATAGATTTTCTATTAATTGAACAGAAAATTTATTAAATAAATGTTATAAAAACAAATTAATTACACTTTTTTCTCATATAGAAGAATTGAGATTATTAGAAAATTTGAAATTATTAATGGAGAAGGGAAGTAGTAAAATGTCTAATTGGTATTTACAAAATGGAAAAGATTCTGATGTAGTAATTAGTACAAGAGTAAGGCTTGCACGTAATATTAAGAATTTTAATTTTGAGAATAAATGCTCAAAAGATGATAAAAAGCACATATTAGAAAAAATAGAAGGCGTTCTTCCAAGTATTGGATACGATTTAAAATTATTAAGATTAAAAGATATGGATAATCTAACAAAACAATCTTTAGTCGAAAAACATATTATCAGTCCAGAGTTTGCAAGTAGCAAAGATGAGAATTGTGCAATTCTTATAAATGATGAAGAAAATATTTGCATAATGATAAATGAAGAAGACCATTTAAGGATGCAACTTTTCGGAGAAGGAATTGCAATAGAAGAGTTAATGAATCTTGCAATTGAAATTGACCAAAAACTAGAAAGATTAGTGGATTATGCGTTTAGTGAAAAATATGGATATTTAACAGCATGCCCTACTAATGTTGGTACAGGTCTTAGAGTTTCTGTAATGGTTCATTTACCTGGGCTTGCGGAGACTGGCAACTTAAATAAAATACTTCATATTGTAAATAATTTTGGAATGAGCGTAAGGGGAGTCTATGGAGAAGGAAGCCAAAGCATGGGAAACATGTACCAAATTTCTAACAACCAGACTTTAGGACTTACAGAACAAGAAATTGTAAAAAATATGAAGCTTATAACAGATAAGATTATCGAACAAGAAAGAGTAGCAAGAAAATATTTGGGAAAGAATCAAATTGGACTTGCTGATAAAGTGTACAGGGCCTTCGGTATATTAGAAAATGCCAGAATTTTATCGAGTAATGAGTGTATAGATTTGTTATCTGATGTAAAACTTGGTACAGATATGGGGATAATAAGTGAATTAGATGACACAAAAATTAAAAAATTATTCTTATATACGAAGCCAGCAAATTTGCAAAAATACTATGGAAAAGTAATGGATTCTAATGAAAGAGACTTGAAGAGAACAGAGATTATTAGAAAAATTGTAACAGAATAAATATAAAAAGCTATGTTGAAAAGTAATTATAATTTTGGCTATGTCAAATACTATTTCAAACGTAATTACATTCAAAAAGTATGAACTTATTACATTTGAAACTCATTTTAATTGCCAAAATCCAATTCTTTTTCAATCTAATGTATGAATGAAAGGAAAGTGGTGAATTATGGAATATAAATTTACAAATAGTGCAGAAAATGCTCTAGAAATTGCGAATGATTTAGCTGCAAAGCTAGGGCATAATTATATAGGGTCAGAACACATTTTATATGGTTTAGTAGAAGAAGGAACAGGTGTTGCAAGTAAAGTTCTTGCAAACCAAGGCGTTACTGCAGAAGCTGTTTTAAAGGAAATTGAAGAACTTATAGGTGTAAGTGAAAATGCTCCAATTGTAAATGCAGATAGTATTGGGCTTACGCCAAGAAGCAAAAGAATAATTGAAAATTCTTTTATAGAAGCACGTAGATTTAACAGTGAATATATTGGAACTGAGCATATTCTTTGTGGAATTATGCGCGAGGGCGATAGTGTAGCTGTTAGAATTATGATGGATTTGAATGTAAATCCAAAAAAGTTGTACAATGAACTTGTGAAAATGATTAATGAAACAAAAGGGCAAGAATCTGAGAGCAAGAGGACAAGCAATGGTGGAAGTTATAATTCTACTCCAACTTTGAACCAATATGGTAGTGATTTAACTAAAAAGGCAAGAGAAGGAAAGCTTGATCCAGTTATAGGAAGAAGAACTGAAATTGATAGAGTTATTCAAATTTTATCAAGAAGAAGCAAGAATAACCCTTGTTTGATAGGTGAACCAGGTGTTGGTAAAACTGCAATAGCTGAAGGGTTAGCAGAAAAAATAGTTGAAGGTGATGTGCCAGAAACTTTAAAAAATAAGAGAGTTGTAAGCATAGATATATCTGGAATGATAGCTGGTGCAAAATATAGAGGAGACTTTGAGGAAAGAATAAAGAAATCTCTTGATGAAGTAAAAAAAGCCGGAGATGTAATTCTATTTATAGATGAAATTCATACGATTGTAGGCGCTGGCTCTGCAGAAGGTGCTGTTGATGCAGCAAATATTTTAAAGCCACTTCTTGCAAGAGGAGAAATTCAAGTTGTTGGAGCAACTACAACAAACGAATACAGAAAATACATTGAGAAAGATGCAGCTCTTGAAAGAAGGTTTAGCCCAGTAATGGTAAACGAGCCATCTGAAGAAGATGCAATCAAAATATTGGAAGGGTTAAGAGATAAATATGAGGCTCATCATAATGTGAAAATTACTGATGAGGCAATAAAATCAGCTGTTGAACTTTCTACAAGATATGTTAATGACAGATATTTGCCAGATAAAGCAATAGATTTAATTGATGAGGCTGCGTCAAAAGTTAAGATGCAGACATATACAAAACCTGACTCGATAAGAAACTTAGAAGATGAAATCGAAAAGGTTCGTAAAGAGAAGGAAGAAGCTATTGCAACTCAGAATTTCGAGAAAGCAGCAAAGCTAAGAGATGAAGAAAAAAATAAGAGACAGGAATTAGAAGATGCTCAAAATAAATGGAAAGAGGGTAATACTAAAAAAGTAATGACTCTAAAACAAGAAGATATTGCAGGGGTAATATCAACTTGGACAGGAATTCCGGTAAGCAAAATATCTGAAACTGAAAATGAAAAATTAAGACACCTAGAAGACAACTTGCATAAAAGAGTTGTTGGACAAGATGAAGCCGTTTCGGCTGTTGCAAAGGCAATAAGAAGAGGAAGAGTTGGATTAAAAGATCCAAATAGACCAATAGGTTCATTCTTATTCTTAGGACCAACTGGTGTTGGTAAAACAGAGCTTGCAAAAGCATTGGCAGAGGCATTGTTTGGCAACGAAAATAGCATGATAAGAGTTGATATGTCTGAGTTTATGGAGCCACACTCTGTTGCTAAATTAATAGGTGCTCCTCCAGGATATGTTGGATATGACGAAGGCGGACAATTAACAGAAAAAATAAGAAGAAGACCATATTCTGTAATCCTATTTGATGAGGTTGAAAAGGCTCACCCAGATGTAATGAATATGTTATTACAAATTCTTGAGGACGGAAGATTAACAGATGCTCAAGGCAGAACCGTAAACTTTAAAAATACTGTAATAATAATGACATCAAATGTCGGTGCAAAATTAATAACAGAAAAAAATAAACTAGGATTTGCTGGTGGAAATGTCGAAGAAAACAAGAATCAAGAATATGAGGCAATAAAGAAAGAAGTAATGGGAGAATTGAAAAAACAATTCAGACCAGAACTTATAAACCGTATTGACGACATAATAGTATTCCACAAGCTAGAAGACGAAGATATCAAGAAAATAATAGATATAATGTTAGTACAAGTTCAAAACAGACTAAGTGCACAAGATATAAAAATAGAAATAGACCAATCTGTAAAAGACTTAATTGCTAAGAAAGGTGTAGACACAAATTATGGTGCAAGACCACTAAGACGTGCTATACAAAATATGCTAGAAGATAAAATTGCAGAAGCAATACTAGATGGCGTGATAAAACCAAAGAAAAAAGCAAAAGCAGTTGTAAAAAACGACAAAATTGTAATTGAATAAAAATAAATAAGGGAAACAGAACACAATCTGCTTCCTTTATTATTATATAATAGAAAGTCATGCTGACTTTTCTATTATATAAAATATTGCACAGAAAATTTATTTCATAAATTTTCGCACACGAACAAATTTACTGAAAATTTCAATTTTATAGAGAAGTATAAAGGGTAGAGCAAAGACTGAAAATTTTCATATTTGTTCGTAAGATGATATAGGCTACAAATTTCATATAAGTATATGAATAAGAATTCTGTGAAAATTAACGTTGAAACATTAGTGATTTTGTGATAGGATATTTTTAATAAAATCTCGCCCAAAAAGGGGCGTCCCTAATGGGCGAAGGATAAGGTGATAATGATGAATGAAAATATTAATTTAAATGCTTTAAAGCATGGCTCTGCTACTCCAGAAAATTCTAAATGGAAGCAAATGATTGCAAGAAAAAAGCCGTTGTATACGGCTAATACAGAGATAAGGTCTGAGTTTGAAAGAGATTATACTAGAATAATTTATTCTAACGCTTTTAAAAGAATGAAACATAAAACGCAAGTTTTTTTTTCACCAACAAATGACCATATTTGTACTAGAATAGAGCATGTAAACTATGTTGAATCTATTAGTTATGGTTTAGCAAAAGCACTTGGGTTAAACATAGAGCTTACTAAAACCATTGCTATTGCTCACGATTTGGGGCATAGCCCGTTCGGTCATGCTGGAGAAAGGGTACTAAATAAAATTTTACTAAATGAAACTGGAAAAACCTTTTGGCATGAAAGAAATGGTTTACTTTATGTTGATAATATAGAGCTTTTGGATAATAGAGAAGGATATAAAGAAAATTTGAATTTAACATATGCAGTAAGAGATGGCATAATTTCGCATTGTGGCGAAATAGATGAAAATAGCATAAAGCCTAGAGAAGAAGCAATTAATCTAGAAAATTATACAAAGCCTAACGAATATGCTCCATTTACTTGGGAAGGATGTGTGGTAAAAATTTCTGATAAAATCTCATATCTTGGCAGAGATATAGAAGATGCACTTAGATTTAAAATACTTACAGAAGCAGATATTCAAGAGTTACAACATAGATTAGATGTTGCAAATACTGGGTATGATATATTAAACACAACAAATATAGTAAATTATCTAATGTCAGATTTATTGAAAAATACCACATTAGAAAAAGGCTTAACTTTCTCTCAGGAAGGCTTAAATTTTATAAATGAATTAAAAGCATTTAATTATAAAAAAATATATTCAAATGATAAAAATAGATTGGCAGACCAATATTTTAATTTAGTGTTAAATACAATTTACGAAGTATTAAAATCTGCTAAAAATCAGATTTTACAAGAAAACATAAATAGTCTATATGCAGAAGTAATAAAAGAATTTGCTTGTTGGCTTAAAAACTATTGCATAAATGAAGAAATTGTAGAAAATAAAAAGCTAAAAAACAACAAAATATATAATATAAATAAGCCAGAAGATTATGCTACTGCTGTGGTGGAGTACATAGCTGGAATGACTGATAATAAGGCAATTGATACATACAATAAAATAATAAGTTTTTAATGTGAAGGAGGCAATATGGTTGCATTAGTTACAGGTGCGTCTTCGGGAATAGGAAGAGATATTGCAATAGAACTTGCAAAAAGAAAATATGATATTATTGCAATTGCAAGAAATGAGGAAGCATTAATAAAACTAAAAGAAGAAGTAGAAAAAACTTATAATGTAAATGTTGAGGTAAGAGCCATGGACCTAACCGATAGAGAAGGTTGCATTAAATTACACGAAGATGTAAAAGCAAAATATGGAGCAATAGAAGTGTTGATAAATGATGCGGGGTTTGGAACATGTGGAGAGTTTACTAAAACAGATTTAAATAAAGAAATTGGAATGATAGACACAAACATAGTTGCACTTCATATTTTAACAAAGTTATTTTTACAAGACATGGTAGAAGTAAACAGAGGGCATATAATGAATGTTGCATCAATAGCAGGCTTTATGCCTGGCCCATTAATGGCAACTTATTACTCTACAAAAGCATATGTAGTAAGGCTAACACAAAGCATTAGACAAGAATTATTTATGAAACATTCAAAAGTAAAAATAAGTGTTCTATGCCCAGGGCCAGTAAATACAAATTTTAATAAGGTTGCAGATGTAAGGTTTAATCTAGCAGAAGCTAATAGTAAACAAGTAGCAAGATATGCTGTAAGAAAAATGTTTGCAAATAAAATATTAATATTTCCGAGTCTTACAATGTGGCTTGGCAGACTATTATTTAAAATAATGCCAGACCAGTTATCGGCATTTTTTTGCTACTTTGCACAAAGAAGAAAAATAAACTAAAATATAATATCATTGCATAAGAAAATTGACTTTTTTATTTGCATAGTTTAAACTTAAGTAAATAGTAAATAAAATAATAAATATGAAAGGATTATTAAAAAACAAAATTTTGTGTATAGGGGGAAAATACAAAAATGAAAAATAAACAAGAGATGAAAACAAATGAAAAACGGAATAACATTAGTAGCTTTGGTTATTACAATTGTTGTTTTGTTAATACTAGCAGGATTAAGCATTAATTTGGTATTTGGAGATAATGGAATTGTGAAAAAAGCAAAAGAAGCAGGGGATAAATCAATAGCTTTTGGCGTAAAAGAAAGAATTGGAATGGTACTACTAGAATATCCTATGTCTACAGAATATAGTAGCTTAGAAGAATTTTTAAATTCACAAGTAGCAATTGAAGTTGATTCTGTAACAAAAGGCGATGACGGAAGATTTGAAGTCGAAAAAGACGGATATGTTGCAACTGTTAATTCGGATTGTGTAATAGAAAAATTTGAAAAGATAGCAACAAGACCAATTGTAAAAGATATAAAGATTGTTGAAAATAGTAATGGAAAGGGAGATAATTTACCGGAAAAAAATACACCGATAGATACACCATTATATATTACATTTACACATTTAATAGAAGGCGGAACAACAACTGTTAGTCCTGCAATACCATTTAAAGTAACAGAAAATGGCACATATAAATTTACTGTAACAGGAACTGTGAATGGAGAAAAAAGCACTAAAGTTGTAAGCGTAACTGTAAACCAGTATGTATCAAAATATAATATAGGGGACTATGTAAATTATACATATGATGTAGTAAGCAAAGGATATACAACAGACCCTACAGTAACAGGGTATAAGAATCAGACAATTAATCAAACACAAGAATTAAAATGGAGAATATTGAATATAGACGAAGAAAAAGGAACAGTAGCTTTAATAAGTTCAACTCCAACAAGTGATGCTGTTGGTTTTGGAGGTGTATTAGGATACAATAATGGACCAACTATAATGAATGAAATTTGTAAAGAACAATATAGCAATAAAAGCTTAGGAAACAATGTAAAAGAGGTAAGAAATATAAGCTTGGTTGATTTTGAAAGACTAATGACAGATAGGGGAATTGCTAGAAGAAATGCATTTGCAAACAATTATGGTGCAATTTATGGAAAAACAAAAACATATACAACTAACATTCAATATCCGATACTATATAAAAATCAAAAAGGAGCAGGAGTGAATATAACAGAAGAAAATGCTGATAAAATAGAGCAACCTGCATTAACGAAAGACAACCTAGATCCATATGAAGAAAGTAAAGAAGTATCGAAAGAAGAGCGGTAAAAATAATACAAGTGAAAGTGCAGATGGCAATGTGCTAACAGTAACACACACATATTATGCTACGAGATTTGATGAAGAATATTATTTAAAAGATGCAGTAGAAGTGTTAACAAGTACCGATACTTATTGGATTGCTACACGTAATGTTTTTGCAAAATCTGATTATGCCTATTTTGGATTACGCTGTGCTAGTAATTGTATAAGTGACAATAGTATGTTCCATTCAACAGGAAACACTGGAAGCAATAAATATAGTTTGCGTCCTGTAGTTTCGTTATCATTAGATATTTTAGGTGATGATAAGACTGGAAATGATGAAAATGGCTATGTATGGAATTTGAAATCAAATAATTAATAATAAAATTGAAGGTAAAATGTATTAAGATATTTTACCTTCAATTTTTGTTTGATGTATATAAGTTAAACTATTAATGTAAGTCACTTGCAACTTCTTGTAATGTTACTTTTACTACTGTTCCTTCTTCAACAGTTGCACCAACTGCTGGGTCTTGGGAAACTACTATTCCAGAACCTGTAGATTGAATGTTTAAGTTTTTACTCTTTAAAGTTGCTGTTACGTTACTCAAACTCTTTCCTTTTAAGTCTGGCACTGTTACAGAAACTGATGTGCTATTTTCTTCTGTATATAGTTTACATACGCCATTCTTTGAAACAGATACGCCTGCTTTTGGCGTTTGGACTGTTACTATTTCGTCATCACTTGCAGAAGTTACAGGAGTAATTCCTAAATTTTTCAATATTTGTTTTGCTTCTGATATTGTTTTATTTCTTAAATCTGGTATTGTTATTAAAGATGTATTATTTGTTGTTACTTCTGTTGCATCATTTGAAGGAATTCCTAAATAAGGCAACACTTCGCTTAATACTTGAGATACAACAGGGGCTGCAATTGCGCCACCATAGTAATTTTTTACTTGTGGACCATACAATACTAGTAATGCTACTACTTTTGTATTTTCAACTGGTGCTATTGCTAAGAAAGAGACAACATATCCATCTTCTGGGTGGTTAGGGTCTGGCTCAGATGTTCCCGTTTTTCCACCTATTGTATATCCTTTTACTGCACCGTATTTTCCACAACCGTCTGTAACAACAGATTGCATCATGCTTCGTACTTTTGTAGCTGTTTCAGATGATATTACTTGACGTACCTCTTTTACATCAATGTTTGTAACTGCACCTGTGTCTGGGTTTTCTATGCTTTTTACAATTCTTGGTTGTACTAAAACACCATTGTTAGCAATTGCGCTTGCGGCTGTTATCATTTGTAAGGGTGTAATTGTAAATCTTTGACCAAATGACATTGTAGCAAGCTCTGTTGTACCAACATTTTCTAGCTTATGGAATTGGCTTGAAGCTTCTCCAGATGTTGCAATTCCTGTTTTATCAAATAGTCCGAATGCTTTGAAATATTTATATAGTGTAGTTGCTCCTATACGTTGGCCTAATTGAATTAATGCTGGGTTACAAGAGTTTTCTAAAGCGTTTCTTAAAGATTCACTTCCATGCCCAGATTTGTTTGCACAATTTATTTTTATTCCAGAAACCATTTGGCTTCCACTACAATAAAAGTCGCCAGCTGTGTCGGTTTCTACAACATCTTCCTCTAAGCCGACAGAAGCCATTACAGTTTTAAATACAGAACCGGGTTCATATGTTTCTGTAACAACTTTGTTACGATACATTTTGTATAAGCTGTTTGTTTTTTCCTCACTAGAAAGTGTGTCCCAAGTTTCTTGAAGAGTTTCGTTTGGTTCAAATGGGGTATTTAGGTTATAGTCTGGATATGTAGCCATTGCTAGAATATCTCCAGTAGATGGGTCCATAATTGTCATTGCACCACCATTTTTACAATTATTTTCTTCAACAGCCTGTTTTAAATATTTTTCTACAATAGTCTGAATATTTGCATCTATTGTAAGAGTAATGTTACTTCCATTTTCAGGAGCTATGTATTTTTCATCAGTGTCTGGAATAGATTCTTGAGTTGCATCTATTGAAGTAGTTACACGCCCTGGAGTACCAGTTAATGTTTCATCCCAGTAATACTCAATTCCGGCTAGACCGTTGTTATCACTCCCGCAAAATCCAATTAAATTTGAAGCTAAATTATTATAAGGGTAAGATCTTTTATTGTCTTTATCTATGTTAATTCCTGAGCTCCACTTATTATCTTCCATCCATTGCTTTAATTTAGAAACTTTATCTATATCAACTTTTTTAGCAATTGTTTCTACTGAATTTGTGCTTGTTACTTTTACTAATACTTCATTATAATCTAATTCAAAAATATCTGATAACGCTTTTGCAACTTTTTCTTTTAAAGCGTTTGTAGCTTCAGCATCGTTTTTTACAGCTATAAGTGAAGGGTTTACACTAATAGTATCAACCTCAGAACTCACAGCTAAAGCCTTTCCAGTAGAATCGTAAATTGTTCCTCTTTTAGGGCTTAGAACTCTGTTAGCAGTAATTTGCTTATATGCTCGTTCTTTTAGAAAACTTCCATCAATGAATTGCAACCAGAAAATTCTAAAAACTAATAATAAAATTAATATTAAAAAAATAACCGCAAACCACTTTAAATGGGTGCTTTTGTTATCTATTTTTACTTCTTTTTGTTTCTTATAATTCATAAAACCACCATCTTTTCTTTAGATAGAATTATTGTATATTAATATGGGGCAAAAATCAATAAAAAGCACAAAAATGGTTGAAAAATCTTGCTACAATTTATTGCTTTTAAATTTAAAATGTAATATAATTGAATATGTATAGGAATTTAAAATAATAAAAAATAAATAAAAGGATGGAGAGTATGAAAAAGTTTAAAAAATTAGTATCAAGCATTTTAATTACTATGTTAACAGTGGCTACACTTGGGAGCATTAGTGCTGTTAAGGCTGCAAGTGCAGGACCACTATATTTAGGCATTGTTTCACTTCGTAGAGCCGGATATGGCTATCAACAAGAAGGTAGCAAGGTATGGAAAATAGCAGAATATGATAGTGAAAATGGAAAAACCGCAGATTTAAGTAAAACTATTTACTGTATTAAAGGTGGACCTGGATTTGGCTCTAGTGATATGGCAACAGGTGGTGTACCAACAATAAGTAAATATACACAAAAGTTTAACTTAAAAGATTTAGCTTCAATACCAAGTACGTATTCAAAAATTTTACCAACAGGAAGCAATTATAATTCTTTAATGTGGTTATTAGATAATATTTATATAATGCCTGCAATTGGAACAGACAATACAACTGCAAGAGAAGAATTTTTAAAGAGTAAAATTCCAAATGAATTATATGGACTTATAACAGATGATGATATAGATGCTGTACAGCAATTAGCAATTTGGTATTTCACAAACCCATCTGGAGATAAATATCATTATGAAACATCACAGAAGCCCGGACGGCAGCTATCAGGAATACCATTTTGAAGGCGGAGACGATATGGGAGATATTTTTGGAGATGATGGTTGGGATAGAGAAGATGCAATAGAAGCATTATTCCAATATTACATTACAAATGCAAAAGCAAATAGCAATTACAAGAGTACAAACAATACAACATCTCCAATCGAAATTGTAAAGAGTAATGCTACAATGACAAAGGTTGGAAGTAACTATGTTGCAGGACCTTATAAAATAAACCAATTATTAAATGTTGATTATACATTAAATGCAACATTTACAGATATAAATGGAACAACAATTACTCCAAGCATTGGCATAAAAGATGTAAGTGGAAATGTAACAGCCACAACAAAAACATTAAAAGAATTAGTAGGACAAGAATTCTATTTAATTATGCCAACAAGCTCAAATATATCTGGAATAAAAATGACTGTAAATACATCATACACATCAAAAACAGTTGATTATTGGTCAGTTGCAGATGCTCCAACAACAGAGCAACCAGTTGTAATTGTAAATGAAACTCCATTAAACTTTTCAGATGCAACTTCAATAGTAGTACCAAAACCATTCGATTTAAGCTTAAGAAAATTTATTACAAACATAAATGGAACAGAAATTACAAATAGAATACCACAAGTAGATGTTAGCAAATTAGCTTCCGGAGAAGCAACAACAGCAACATATAATCACACAAAAACACCACTTAAAGTTGCAATTGGCGATGTTGTTACATATACAATAAGAGTATACAACGAAGGTGATATAGATGGATATGTTGAAGAAATAACAGACCATTTACCAGACCAACTTGAATTTGTTGCAGGAAACGAAACAAATACAAAATATGGTTGGACAGTTGATAGCAATAATTCAAAAATAATTAAAACAAAATATTTATCAAAGGCAAATGAAACTACAGAAGGTGACAATAAGATTAAGGCTTTTGATGGAACAAAGTTAGATTACAAAGATGTAAAAGTTGTATGTAAAGTAGTTTCAACAGACCCAATGCCAACTAAGATTACAAATATAGCTGATATTACAAAATTTACAGATGGCAACGGAAATACAGTAACAGATAGAGATTCACAAGAAAACAATGTAAATATTCCATCTGATTTACCAGGATATAAAGATGATGAAATAGGAAAAGATTATGTACCAGGACAACAAGATGATGATGATTTTGAAAAACTAAAAATAAAAGAATTTGATTTAGCTTTAAGAAAATTCATCACAAAAGTAAATAATACAGAAATAAAGAGTAGAATTCCACAAGTTGATACAACACCTTTGAAAAATGGAACAGGAACAACAGCAATTTATAATCACTCAAAAGAGCCTGTAAAAGTTTCATTAGGAGCAGTAGTTGAATATACAATTAGAGTATACAATGAAGGTCAAGTAAATGGATATGTAGAAGAAATTAAAGACCACTTACCAGACCAATTAGAATTTATTAAAGATAATGAAACAAATAAAAAATATGGTTGGATAGTTGATAGCACAGATTCAAAAGTAATAAAAACATCATACTTATGTAAGGCAAATGAAAAAGTAGCCGGAGAAAACAAAATACCAGCATTTGATGGGACAACATTATCTTATAAAGAAGTAAAAGTAGCTTGTAAAGTAGTTTCAACAGATCCAATGCCAAGCAAAATAACAAACTTAGCAGATATATCAGATTTTACTGATGGAGAAGGAAACAAAGTAACAGATAGAGATTCTAAAGAAGACAATGTAAAAATTCCAGAAGATAGACCAGGATATAAAGATGATGAAAGTAAAAAAGATTATGTACCAGGACAAGAAGATGATGACGACTTTGAAAAAGTAACACTTGTAAAATTCGACTTATCATTAAGAAAATTCATAACAGCAGTAAATAATACAGAAATAACAAGTAGAATACCACAAGTTGATGTTACTCCAATAAAAGATGGAAGCAGTACAACAGCAAAATACGATCATCCAAAAGATCCAGTACTTGTATCAAACGGAAACATAGTAACCTATACAATTAGAGTATTTAACGAAGGTGAAATGGACGGATATGCAAGTGAAATAAAAGATGATATGCCACAAGGTTTAAAATTCTTAACAGATAATAAAACTAACATAGAGTACAGATGGAAAATGTTAGATAAAGATGGAAAAGAAACAGAAAAATTAGATGAGGCAGTTTCAATAGTAACAGATTATCTATCAAAAGAACAAGAAAAAACAGCAGGAGCTAACTTATTAAAAGCGTTCGATGGAGAAAAATTAGATTACAGAGATGTAAAAGTTGCATTTGAAGTAACAGAACCAAATACATCAGATAGAATTTTAATAAACCAAGCTCAAATATCAAAAGATTCAGACAAAGATGGAAATGATGTTACAGACCAAGACTCAGTTCCAGATAAATGGAATGAAGGAGAAGATGACCAAGACATAGAAAAAGTTAAGGTACAATATTTCGACTTAAGCTTAAGAAAATGGGTAACACAAGCAATCGTAACTGAAAATGGAGAAGAAAAAATAATAGAATCTGGCCACAAGGCAGAAGATGACCCAGAAGATGTTGTAAAGGTTGACTTGAAAAAGAGCAAGATAAATAAAGTAACAATAAAATTCAGATACAAAATAAGAGTTAAAAACGAAGGAAATATAGCAGGATATGCAAAAGAATTAAAAGACTATATTCCAAATGGACTAAAATTTGTACCAGAAGATAACCCACTATGGAAGCAAATAGACGAAAAGACAATAACAACAGACCAGACAAAAGACATATTATTACAACCAGGAGATACAACAGAAGTTGAAGTAGTGTTAACATGGATTAACGATTCAGAAAACTTCGGAGTAATGGACAACTGGGCAGAAATAAGCAAAGATCATAACGATTTCAACAGCCCAGATATAGACTCAACACCAGACAATAACAAAAAAGGTGAAGATGACATAGATGATGCTCCAGTATCTGTAGGCGTACAAACAGGACAAATAAAAACATTTACAACAATAGGCTTAGCAGTACTTGTAATATTATCTTCAGGAGTAGTATTAATAAAGAAGTTTGTTTTATAATAAATTTCGCCCAATAGGGACGCCCCTTTTTGGGCGAAATTTTTATGCCAAATTTATTTACTTTAAAAATTCTCTATGTTATAATTCTATTTGAAAAGCGTTTTATACTAAGGAAGGTAATTGGAATGAATCAAATTTTAGTGACGAAAAATGATAAATCAAAAAAGGTAAAAGAAAAGAAGGTGCGAGAACCAAAGACACCAGGGGATATTACTGGTGTTGCAAAAGCTTTTGCTGGAATAATTCTTTTGTTTGGATTAGCTTTATCTGCTGATGGAGCTTATGCTTATACAAAAAACGTGGAACTTGCTAAAAATACTAAAGCACCAATTGTTTCTGTTTTAAAAACCGGAAATACAGCAAAATTATCTATTGAATGTACCAGCGGAATAAGAACAGTATCATTTACATGGAACAATTCTAATCCTACAATTGTGCAAGGACGTGGCAATAAAATATTGGAGCAAATAATATCAATTCCATCTGGAGAGAATAACAAATTAAATATAACAGTTATAGATTCTAATGGGCAAACAAAAAGATATGTAAAGACTTTAAACCAGGATGCAAAAGATACTACAGAACCAGTAATAACTATTGAAGGCGTAAATTCTAATATAAAAATTACTGTAACAGATGATACGGCAATAGATTATGTAACATATAAATATGGTGATTCACAAGAAGTTACAATCAACGCAGAAGAAGAGGGGCAAACAACAATAGAAGAAACAATTCCTGCACAGCAAGGGGAAGCAACACTTACGATAGAAGCTGTTGATAAGGCTCAAAATGTTGCTACAAAAGAGCAAAAAATAAAAGGAACAAAACGTCCTACGGTAGAAGTAAAACGAGATCCTAATGATGCATCATACATATTAATAAAAGCAACAGATGATGATGGCTTAAGATTACTTTGCTACGATTTAAATGGACAAGGATATACAACAGACCCTAATATTTCAATAAATGATACAAAATTTGAATATAGACAAAAGCTTGATTCTGGAACAAATAAAATATCTTTACGTGTTTATAATATAAATGAACAAGTAACTGAATTTAATGCAGAATATGAAAACTAAAAAAACAAGATGAGGTTGAATTAAATTCAGCCTAATTTTGCTGTAAAAGGCTATTCATATAAAACAATATTATAATTAATAAATGAAAAATAATATCTAGTAACATGGTTTATAGGTAGAACCATAAAACCTAAATAATAATAAGGAACGTACTTAAATATGCATACCGTATATATAATTGATGATGATGAAAATTTGAAAAATAAACTGAATGAAGAATTTAAAAAAGATGATAATTATAAGTTTAAGCAAATAAGAACAGAAGAAATTGATGTAGCGTTGAAAGATATACCAGCACTAATAATTGTAAATGAAGATACAATATCAGAAAAGGCAACAGAGGTATGCCATAAGATAAGAAACAATGATGATAATTCTATAACTCCTGTAATAGTTGTAACTTCAGAATATGAGAGAGAACATAAGTTGGAAATATTAAAGGCTGCGGCAACGTATTATATAAAAAATCCTTTAGATTATGAATATTTATATTATACAATTACAAACATAATAAACCTTTTATACATAAATAGGAAAGTTAGCCCTCTAACAAATTTGCCGGGAAATGTACAGATACAGGCGGAAATGAAAAAACGTTTATTAAAAAAGCAATTTTTTGTTATGCTTTATATAGATTTAGATAATTTTAAGGCATATAATGATGTTTATGGTTTTTCAAATGGAGATGAAATAATAAAATTTACTGCTAGAACGATTTCTAGAAATGTTCACTCAAAGTGTGAAGATAATAATTTTGTTGGACATATTGGTGGAGATGATTTTATAGCAATAGTTGAAGATGAAGACTATGAGAGAATCTGTCAAAACATTGTATTAGAGTTTGACAAAAATGTAAAAAAGTATTTTTCGGAAGAAGATGTTGAAAAGGGTTATCTAGAAGTACCGAATAGAAAAGGGATAATAGAGGAATTTCCATTAACAACTATATCTGTCGGAGCGGTGGAAGTGGATCCAGGAAGATTCCATAATACATTAGAAATTGGAGAAGCTGGAGCACAGGTAAAACATTTATCTAAAACAATTCCAGGAAGTACATATGTAATAGATAGAAGAAAACACTAAAATAAAAAAGTTAAATTTTTTGAAAAAAGTTGAAAAAACTATTCTGAAAAAATTTCTAAACTAAAATAAAAAAATGCTTATGATATATGAAAAAACATAGGAGGAGTATATGAGTGATTTTACCTTTTTAACCGAAGAACAATGCTATGGTAATGATAAATTAGATATATTAAAAAAAAGAGGGGCAACAGCAACAATGACAGACTTTTCTATATTATTAGGAGGCTGGATTCCTATAGATACATCTTATTGGCCGCGTGATTGTACTTTCCCATTTGATGAAGATCCTGGAATATATTGGCTTAAAACGGAGTGTTACTCTGATGTAGGCGTGGCTTATGAAAATGATGGTGTAATGTCCGATTATGCTATGAAGCGAGAAAACGGGGCTCGCCCAGCTTTATCATTTTCATCAATTTCTGATATTCCCACAAATGGAGAGAGTGGAAAAAGAGCAAAAGATGGAATTCTTGAAGTAGAGTATGGATATTATCCTCAAAAAGTAGCATCTAAAGACATGCAAGAAAGATTAGAAAGAGATTTCAAAAGAGGTAGTTTATTAAAAACTGGAAAAAAATATACAACAGATTCAAGAAAATATAATGATTACGATGAGGTGTTTTCTCCAAAGCAACACGAGGAATTTCAATTAGATGGAAAGAGATATGTGAGAGTAGAAGCAAATTCATGTTTTGATGGAGAGAACTTTACACTTTCAAATGGAGAACAATACAGAAATGGAGATAATGTATGGGTAGAAGTTTCACCAGTAAAATGGTTAGTGGATGAAAATGCAAAGATTATGATTACTGATAAATTGATATTTTCTGGAGTTCAATTTGATCATACTAGAGGTTACCATACAGAAAATTTTGATAAAACAGATATAAAAACATTTATGGATAGATATTTATCAAAAGATTTAGAACAATCAAGAGGTACAATAACTTTAGGAGAACAAACAGAAGAAACAGAAGAATTTAAGCTAAGAAAATCTAGATTACAAAGATTAAACCCAGATAAAACAAAAACTGCTGATAGAAGCAGAATGACAGATACAGAAATAATACAAAACTGGATTGAAGCAGGAGAGTCAGTATTACTTAGAGGACCATCTGGAATAGGAAAAACAGAAAGAATAAAAACATTATATCCAGACTTAATTTATATGAAATTAACAAATAATATGTTTCCAGAGAAAGTAGTAGGATCAGTAAATTTACAAACAGGACAAAGTATACCACCAGACTTTGCAAAAACAGCTATTATGCAAGAAGCAACAGAAGAAGAAAGAAAATTAGTTGAAGAAAATATACAAAATATATATGATGTAGCAGATACAGTATATGAAAGGTCAAAAGAAAGCGATAAAAAAGTTGTAATAATGTTAGATGAGCTTTTAAATGTAAAGCCAGCAATTCAAAGTTTAGTATATACATTAGTATTAAATAGAATGGTAGAGATAGGAAAAGGACTAAAACTGCCAGATAACGTTGTTATTGTAGCAACAGGAAATCAAAAGAAATATTCAAGTGTAGCAGAAGATTTAGCAGAGCCACTAGAAAAAAGATTTGACCATATCTTAGATATGGAGCCAAAAGTAGGAGAATGGATAACAGAATATGCAATTCCACAAAAAATACACCCATCAGTAATAGGATATATGTTATCCAAATACACCAATTCTGGTAAAAGTGAGAACATAGAAGATATTGGATATTTTTATGAAGAGCCAGAGGTAGGAGAAGAACATTTAGATAAAAATGGATGCAAAGGAAGAACAAACGACCCTCGTGGTTGGACATCAATTTCAAATACATTATACAATTTTGAAAGAAATTTAGAAACAGTAAAATATGAAGGAAAAGATGTAGAAGATATAATACAAAGGTCAATAAGTTCAAAACTTAGAGAAGAATGGTCAGCAGAATTCTTTGATTTTTATAATCTTCCAACATTGACTCCAGAAGAAGTAACAAAAGGTATGGGAGAAGGATATACACAAGCAGACTTACCAAGAGATATAAGTGAAAGATTTGCATATATGATAGCATTGATAACAGCAGATGAAACACAAGTAGAAAGCTGTAGAGAATTCATAAGAAAACATTGTGATCCAGAATATTTATCAATTTACGATATATATTGGGCAGGAAATGATGAAAGAAGAATGGAAAAAATTGCAGAATTGCAAGAGCAGGAACTATCTTTACATACAGGAAAAGAAGCAGAAGAATATGCAGAAGATGGAATAGGAGTATATACAAATATAGGACAAATGTATAGTTCACATTTAACAAGAGGTGCTAATGAAAAAGTTGGGAGTAAAGAAAATGAAATAGAATAATTGGTCATAAAAATTATGATAGTTGATTCTCAGAAAGTAAAAGAAACCACAGTTTTAATAACATAGGGTGATTATACTATAAAAATGTTATGAATAAAAATAAATGTTTTATAGGGACCTTAAAAATCTAAATATATTTATATAAGGAGAAACATATAAATGAGTGAAATAACAGATTTAATATATGATACAAAAAGAAAAATGCTAGCAAAATATCCTAGATTTGGTAGTGAAATAGCAGTAGCTAGTATTGAATTCAAAGATAACTTGCCATATCATACAGCAGCAACTGATGGAAAAAATATATATGTTGATCCTAACTATTTTGCAAGTTTAAGTGAGAATGACAGATTATTTACAATAGCACATGAAATAATGCATATAAAATTTATGCATATGTATAGACTAAAGGACGAAAATGGTGTAAAAAGGGATTTAAAGCTTTGGAATATAGCAACTGATGCTATTATAAATGCAAATCTAGAAAGAGATGGATTTAGGGTTAAAGAAGGATATGTAAATATGCCAGAAGCATTAAACTATTCAGCAGAGGAATTTTATCAAAAATTATTGCAAGAAAAAGAAAGGAGAGAACAAGAGCAAAATAATAATCAAAATCGTAACCAAGAACAAGGAGATGGACAGGAACAAGATAATCAGCAAGAAAGCAAACAAAGTGAAGAACAAAATAATCAGCGAGAAAATAGGCAAAATCAAGAACAAGAAAATGAACAAGATAATGAAAATGCGGGGCAAACTGAAAATCAAAGTCCAAATGAAGGCAAAAGTCAAGGTGATGATCATAGTCTATGGGAAGAAGCATTTAAACAGCGAAATTCTCCACAGAAAGAGCAAAGACAAGATAAAAATTCACAAAAACAAGAAGATGAACAAGAACAAAAGCAAAATGGAGACGAGCAAACAAATAAAGATTTTGATGAAAGAGAAGAATTTGAAGAGAATAGAAAAGAAAAAAGAGAAAAATTCAAATCTAGACGCGAAAAGACTGAAAAAGATATACGAGGTACAGAGGGAACAATAAAATTAGAAAACATAGGAAAAAGTAAAGAAGAAATTGATTGGAAAGTTTTATTACGAAGAGAAGTAGAAAAAACAGAAACGATTTGGAGCCAAAGACGTTCTATTGCAGAAAATAATTACGCATATAGATTAGAAGAAAATGACATAGAAGATGAAGCTGAATCTGAAGTTATGATTGATGTTTCTGGGTCAGTAGATTTAAGGTTAGTGAAATCTTTTTTAAGACAATTAAAGCCATTATTAGAACAATCAAAACTAAGAGTAGGGTGCTTCAATGAACAATTTTGGGGATTTGTAGATATAAAAAATGAAAAAGAAATAGACAATTTTACTATACCTAGAGGTGCTAAAGGAAGGTCTGCATGGACAGAAAATTGGGATTTAGCAGTAAGAAGTTTTACTAAAAAAAGAGAAATAAACAAAATTGTTTTTACTGATGGTTATCCTTGTCCTGGAATTATGCCAAAAGAAGATCTAAAAAGAGAAAATATTATTTGGCTTGTATATGGAAATAAAGATTTTAAACCTTGTTGTGGTAAAGTAATAAATATTACAGAAAGACAATTAGAACAATTACATCAAGTTGATAAAAGAAGTACTATGGATGATATAGAAAGATAAAGAATTATAACTTGATTGAATTCTAAAAATTTCTAATGTTATAACATTAAAAAATTAATACTATTGAACATAAAAGACTTAAAAACAGACAAAAAATGATGAGAAAGTATAAATTTCTCATTATTTTTTTACCATAAAATAAAAATTTGTAGAAATTGGTAATAATTTGACTTACGATTTAAATTGACTTTAAAATTGGACTACCTTATAATTAAAGTAATTTAATTGAAGGGAAAGTGATTATATGAGAAAAATAAACACAGTGAAAGAACTGGTAGATTTTGCATACAATAAGTACAAAACAAAAAAGGCAATAACAATAGAAAGTGATTATATAAAAAACATAAACTATTTCAATTTTAGGTTTGATATATATTCAATGGCAAGAGTAATAAAATCAAAAGAAAACCAAATACGAAATAATAAAATAGCGATAATATCAGAATTCAGATATGAATTTTTAGTAACATATCTCGCAAACATAATGGTAAACAATACTGTAATATTAATAGACAATAAACTTAGCAAAAATGCAATAGAAAAAGTAATAAAAAAACATAATATAAACACAATATTTTTTTCAAGTACATATAAAGAAAAAATCTTAGAAATAATAAAAAATAATAATTGTAATAATTTTAACCTAATAAATTTTGATTCTGAAAATCAATTCCCAATTATAGAATACGAAAAACTAATAAACATAGGAAGATACATAGAAAATTATAGTATAGATAATCTTTCAAAAGAAGAAAACAGAGAGAAGAGCACTATAATAGTAAGCTTAGCAGGAGAAAAGAAATATTCTCAACAAGAGTTTATAGAAAGTGCAAATGTAATTGCTAAAACTGCAAGAATAAGAAAAAGAAAAGAGATGAATGCCTTAGAACAGGTAAATACATTTTATGAAGTAGTAATAGGTATAATTTTGCCAATGATTTGTGGGTTAAATACAAAATATTTTGCAGATAATGAACTTATAAAAAATGATTTATTAATAATAGAAGAAAATAATAAGAATATGGTAATTTTGTATAGAAAACATAAATATTTAGTTGAACATACAGGAATAAATACATATGTAGCAAGAGCAGAAGAAAACTTGCCAGCAAGAGAACACAAGAAAGATACTCAAAATTTTGTACTAATTAAAGCAGATAAAAAAGATAGGATAAAGAATAATAAAAGTCAAGCTACAGTATAACAAAAGTTAATATATAGTATAATAGATAAAAATTACTGAAATTTTAGATTTTATAGAGGAGCGTAAGAAATAGAGTAAAGACTGAAAATTGAAAAGTTCAGATTTGCTATAATAGAAAAACTACTGAGAAAAATAATGCTTTTAGACATATTTATATGGTGTAAATAACTGATTTGTTTTTAAAACTTAAATGTTTGAGACTTTATAATGGTTCAGCAAAATTTTGAAAAAAGGTTGAAATTAAGCGGAAAATTGACAAATGCTTCAAAATAATGTAAAATAGGTATATAAAGGTGGAGATAAAATATATGCCGAAAACTAAATTAAATTTAGATAAATTAATTTCGAGAACAAAAATATACTTGGTAGTAATTGCTATTATATTGGTAATTTTATGCGTGGTTGAGCCTAAGGCAATAATACCATCTATTTTAGCGTACATTGCTATTTTTGTGTACACAATATGGTCAAATAATAAGAGAAAAACAGAAATCTCGGAGCATATTAATGAGCTTACTGTAAGTGTTGATAAAGCAGCTCAAAGTACTATAATAAACTCGCCATTTCCATTGGTTGTTTTAGAGACGAATGGAAATATAATTTGGAAGAGTAGCAACTTTATTAAAGAATTTGCAAATATAGATACTGGAACTACTTTAACAGACATAATAAAAGAGCTAAAACTAAAAATTGAAAATGGCCAAAATACAAACAATATATCAATTTCTGAAAGTATGAAAATTGGTGAAAAGAATTATAAGGTAATTGCAGAATATACAAAACTTAGAGAAAAAGAGCATAAAAACTCATCAGAGTATATGGCAACAGTATATTTCCTAGATGAGACAAACCATGTGAAATTATTAGAAGAATACACTAATTCCAGAACTTGTATAGGAATTATAGTCTTAGATAATTACGAAGAATTGATGCAGAGAGTGACAGAAGAGGAAAAATTAAAAATAACTTCAAATGCAGAAAAAAACATATATTCTTGGGTGAATAAGTACGATGGATTACTTGTAAAGTCTGAAAGAGATACCTATGTATGCATATTTGATCAATTGAACTTAGAAAAAATAAAAGAAGACAAATTTGAAATTTTAGATGAAATAAAAGAGATAAAGACTCAAGATAATATTCAATTAACATTGAGTATTGCAATTTCTGAAAATGAAAAAACAAATTCAGAAGAATATAAATCGGCTAAGGCTGTAATAGACATAGCTTTAGGACGTGGCGGAGACCAGGCTATTATAAAGCAAAATGGTAAATACTACTTCTTTGGTGGTAGAACACAAGAAGTTGAAAAGCGTACAAGAGTTAAGGCAAGAATTGTTGCACAAGCATTAGAAGAATTGATGAATAGTGCAAGCAATGTTATAATAATGGGCCATACTAATAGTGATATAGATGCTATGGGCTCTGGAATGGGCGTGTATAGAATTGCAAAAACAATAGGAAAAGACGCTTATATTGTAAATGAAACAAATGGTACAAGCTTAGATAACTTTATAAATGATTTGAAAGATATAGAAGAATATAATGATGTTATAATCGACAAAGCTGAAGCTTTAAACAAAATAAGTGCAGATTCTTTATTAGTAGTAGTTGATACAGATAAGAAGAACTATGTTGAAGCTCCAGAATTACTAGACAAGACAGATAAAATTGTTGTAATAGACCACCACAGAAGAGGAACAGATTATATAGAAAATGCAATACTTACATTCCACGAAGTATATGCATCATCTGCTTGTGAGCTTGTAACAGAGCTTGTAGAATATGCTGAAAAAACGGTAAAACTTACCAAATTTGAGGTAGAAGCCTTGTATGCTGGAATAATGATGGATACAAAAAACTTTACATTTAAAACAGGTGTAAGAACCTTCGAAGCCGCCGCATTTTTAAGAAAATGTGGAGTAGATATTATAAAAGTAAAGAAATGGTTCCAAAGTGACCTAGAAACTTATAACAAAATATCTGAAATCGTTGCAAAATCAGAGATAATAGACGATACAATCGCGATTTCAATATATGACAAAGAAGATAGTGATGCAAACATCACATGTGCGAAAGCAGCAGACGAATTATTAACAATAAGCAATATAACAGCATCATTCGTAATTGGAAAAATGGGTGACAAAATCTATATTAGTGGTAGATCTATTGGTGACATAAATGTGCAATTAATACTAGAAAAACTTGGTGGCGGAGGACATATAACAGTTGCCGGAGCTCAAGTAGAAGGAATGACACAAGAAGAAGTAAAACAAGAATTAATAAATAGAATAAACGAATATTTTACAGAAATATCGTAAAATATTGATAAAAAGAGGGTTTTCCGTCTAATAGGAATACTCTCTTTTGCAATATCAATATTGCAACCAAAAAGATTATATGGTATAATTATGTGGAACGGTTTTGTTCAAAAGTCCGTAAAACACTAAAATAGGAGGTATCCAATATGATCGGATTCGGTGATTATGGAAAACGGACAAACACAATTACATTTTTGAATGACAAAAGGTTGATTAAGATTGACCCTAGTGTACAAGGCTTTTTTGACCAGGTGCTATTCTTTGATGGAAAAGAGATGCAATCTGACATTTGTTCTTTTATTTGTGCGGTGAAAGAGGTAAGAGATAAGAAAATAAATGCTTTTTGGTGCGCAAAAACAGATCCGTCATTATCACCAACAGAAGAGATTATTTTCTCTGAGAGTCAGAGACCACCATATATGGTCGAAAGAATTGATAAAATGTTACTTAAAGTTTTGGGAATGCCGAAGGTAGAAGGAAGGAGTTGGAATCTTGGAACACCATATCAATATTATGTTTTTTTGGTGTGGCTTGTAAACGAGATGATTAAGTCTAACCAATACAATGCTTATGATGCAGTACAAATTGTTGCTGGTAATTCAGATGCTATGAAGCCAACAGATGAGCTTGGTAATTTCTTGGAACCAAAGGCTGGAGCTGGTAAAAAAGAAATTTGTGGAGTTTATGATTTGGCTAACACTGGAAAACTACTCAGAGATGCAAACGGTATGAATAATGGAGTTTGGCTGACTTCTAGTGCTTATGAGGGAGGTGCAATTGCCGAAATTATCTATTATGATGAGATTGATGAACTTGTAGATGAGAATGGAGAAGTTGTAGAAGTGTGTGTACCTTGGTTGGTTATAGAATAAAATTTGAAGAATAACAAAAATGTAAATTGGACGATGTATAGCTTGCAGTGCGAGTTATACATCGTTTGTTAAAAATATAAATGTCAATTTTTTGAAAAAGTGTTTGACAAATATAAAATAATATGATAATATTTAAATACAAAATAAATGAGCTTGTTATAATCACAGTGAACAAGTTGATGTAGTATGTGTATCTGCGAGTGCACATGCTTTTTTTTGGTAAAAAATAGAACAGGCTGCGAGACCTGTTCTATGACTAATTATTGTTGAATATTAGTCTTAGCTTGTTGTTCATCTTTTTCCTGTTGTTGTAGTTTTTGTTGCAATAGAATGTTTTTTTCTGTTTCTGCTATGTATTTATCAACAAGATGTAGAATCAAATCACAGTGATTCATTTGATGTCCCCCTTTCATCCGATTTCCTCCGAAAAGGATATGTTTATATTACCATATTTTGGGAACAAACACAAGCTGATTTCAGTAATAATACAAAAATTATTTACAAATCTTAAATAAGATAGTAAAATAGATATGACACCACAATAGGAAGGAGACAATTATTATGAAGGTTATTTTATTAGGTGATATAAAAGGAGTAGGAAAGAAAGATCAGGTTATTGAAGCAAGTGACGGATATGCACGTAATTTCTTATTTCCTAAAAAACTAGCTGTTGAAGCTAATAATGAAAATATGAGCAAATTAAAATCTAAGCAAGAGTCAAATAAATTTAGGAAAGATACCGAAAAGAAAGAAGCAGAAGAGCTTGCTAAGAAACTTACAGGAATTATGCTAAAAATTAAAGTAAGAGCTGGAGAAAATGGAAAAATCTTCGGAGGAGTTACAAGCAAAGAAATTTCTGAAGGATTAAAAAAGGATTATAAAATAGAGATAGATAAGAAAAAAATAATATTATCTGAAACTATCAAGACACTTGGAACTGTAACAGTTGATGTTAAATTGTATGAAGGTGTTATGGGCAAGTTAAAGGTTGATATTATCGCAGAGTAATGTTGAAAAATAATTACAATTTTGGCTACGTCAAATCTCATTTACAACGCGGTTACATACAGCAAGTATGCGCCCTTGCCTTGTAAATTCATTTTCCTTGCCAAAATTTAATTCTTTTCCAACTACTAATTTAAATAAAAAATAAACTATGAAAGGAAGATTGTAATGGATTTAGGCAAAGTGCCACCACAGGATATAGAAGCAGAGCAAGCTGTAATTGGAAGTATGCTTACAGACCAAGATGCAGTTAGTTCAGCTATTGAAACATTAAAACCAGAAGATTTTTATAGAGAAGACAATAAAATAATTTATGAAGCTATTTTGAATATTTATAATAGGGCAGAGCCTATAGACATTATAACTCTAAAGGCAGAGCTTTCTTCTATGAACAAGTTAGAAGCCGTTGGAGGACTAGAATATATTGCTGTTCTTCCAGATAAAGTTCCAACTACGGCAAATGTTGATAGATACATAAAAATAGTAGAAGAAAAGGCTATGCTTAGAAATTTAATAAAAACTGCAAATGAAATTCTAAATATGGGGTATGAACCAACAGAAGAACCGGAAAGGGTTATGGATTTGGCAGAAAAGAAAATTTTTGACGTTATGCAAAAAAAGAGCCAGAAGGGTTACACTCCAATTAAAGACGTTTTAGTTGAGTCTTTTGCTAAGTTAGAAGAATTATATAATCAGAAACAACACGTAACTGGTGTACCAACAGGATTTATTGACTTAGACAGAATGACTGCAGGACTTCACGGCTCTGAGTTTATATTAATTGCTGCTAGACCCGCAATGGGAAAATCCGCATTTGCATTAAATATTGGTGCATATGCTGCTACAAGAGCAAACATTCCGGTTGCTATATTCAGCTTGGAAATGGCGAAAGATCAAGTTGCTAACAGAATTTTGTGTAGCGAAGCATTAGTTGATAGTAATGCTGTAAGAACTGGTGAATTAACAGATGAAGACTTGAGTAAGCTTGCAGAAACATCTGGGGAACTATCACAAGCACAAATTTTTATAGATGATACAGCAGGTATCTCTGTAATGGAAATACGTGCAAAATGTAGAAAATTAAAATTAGAAAAGAATATAGGATTAGTAATAATCGACTATTTGCAACTTGTTCAAGGAAGTGGTAAAACGTCAAGCAGAGAGCAAGAAATTGCGGAGATAAGTAGATCTTTAAAAATTCTTGCAAAAGAAATTGAAGTACCAGTAATTGCACTTTCACAGCTATCTAGAGCTGTTGAAGCAAGACCTGACCATAGACCTATGCTTTCAGACTTGCGTGAATCTGGTTCTATCGAGCAGGACGCTGATATAGTTATGTTCTTGTATAGAGACGACTATTATAATGAAGATTCAGAAAAGAAAAATCAAGCAGAAGTAATAATAGCAAAGCAAAGAGCTGGTTCTACTGGAACTGTTGACCTAGCATGGCTTGGACAATATACTAAATTTGCTAACCTGGATAAATATAGAGAGTAATTTTTTTAAGCTATAAATTATAATAATATACAGCTTGTAAAAAGTGAGGAATGAAATATTATATGGTAAAAGAAACAATATTAAATACAATAAAAAAGTATAATTTAATAGAACCAAACGATACTATTATAGTGGCTGTTTCTGGTGGACCAGACTCGATGTGTCTATTGGATAACCTGATAGAATTAAAGCAAGAATTACAAATAAAAAAGATAGTAGTTGCACATTTAAACCACATGATAAGGGAAGAGGCTAAATCTGAAACAGTATATGTGCAAGAATATTGTAAGAATAAAGAAATTGAATGCTATGTGAAATTTATTGATATTTTGAAAAAATCAACAGAATTAAAGATTGGTACAGAAGAATGTGGAAGACGTGAAAGATATGCATTTTTTGATGAAATATCAGAAAAGGTTGGTGCAAATAAAATTGCAATTGCCCATAACCTTAACGACAATGCAGAAACAGTATTGATGCACCTTTTAAGAGGAAGTGGAATTTCTGGACTAGGAGGCATAAAACCATATAGAGAAGGAAAATTTATAAGGCCTCTAATAAAATGCGATAGAGCCGATATTGAAAATTATTGTGAAGAAAAAAATTTACAACCTAAATTTGACAAAACAAACAAAGATAATACTTACACAAGAAATAGAATAAGGAATGAGCTTATTCCATATATTCAAAAGGAATTTAATCCAAATATAATAGAAACATTAGATAGACTTTCTAAACTTGTTTTAGATGAAGAAGATTACATGCAAAATGTTACGGAGAAAGCATTTACAGAGATTCTAATAGAACAAGAAAACACAAAAATAGTTTTAAATTTAAAAAAATTTAATCAATTAGAGCATGTAATAAAAACAAGAATAATAATGCAAACTACAAAAATATTATTCGGAACATCGAATGGAATAGAAAAGAAACATGTAGAGGATATTATAAAATTATGTGGAAATAATATAGGAAATAAATTTTTGATGCCGAATAAATATTATAAAATATCCGTAAAATGCGGGAAAGTAAGCTTTGAAAAATTATCGTATTAATGACTGGAGCAAACTTATATTTAAAAAAAGTAAAACACGAGCTCACATTTTGAGGAGTCCGAAGAAGCTCCGACCAAGAACGATGTGTTAAAACTTAAAAAATATAAGTTTGTTCATAGTCAATATAAATATTCTTATTTCCGTAAGATTTACGAAAATTTAACAATTTTGTAATAATAAACTTTGCCTGAAAGTATTGAAATAATGGCTTAAATGTGATATATTGCAAAATATCTAAAAGGAAAAAGTAATAATAAATATAAAAAAAAATTATATTTATAGTATCAAACAAAAGGAGGAAATATTTTGAAAAATAGTTTAAAAACATTAGCTGTTTGGCTAATAATTGGCGTAATTTTGGTGGTAGCAATATCAACAATATTAGAAAATTCAAATACAAAACTTTCATATTCAGACTTGATTGCAAAGATTGATGCCGGTCAAGTAGAAAAGATTGAGCTAGATGCAGGCGGTGCTTCTGCAACAGTAAAGCTTAAAAATGATAACATAGAGAAAAAAGTTAATGTGCCAAGTGTAGATAACTTGATGGAAAATTTACAAGATAACATGAAATCAGCTAGCATAACAGTAACTGAAAAATCTGAGTCTGCATGGGGAATTTTCTTAGCATATTTAACTCCAATAGGAATTATAGTAATATTCTTTATTTTCTGGTTTGTATTAATGAGTGGAGCAAATAGTCAAAATGGAAATAAAACAATGACATTTGGAAAGAGCAAAGCTAGAGTATTAAACCCAACAGACAAAAACAGAGTTACATTTGATGATGTTGCTGGTGTTGATGAAGAAAAAGAAGAATTAGAAGAAATAGTAGAATTTTTAAAGAATCCTACAAAGTTTACAGAGATGGGAGCACATATTCCAAAGGGTGTTTTATTAGTAGGTCAACCAGGAACTGGTAAAACATTACTTGCAAAAGCAGTTGCAGGCGAAGCAGGAGTTCCATTCTTTATAATAAGTGGTTCAGACTTCGTAGAAATGTTCGTTGGTGTTGGTGCATCACGTGTAAGAGATTTATTTGAAGAAGCAAAGAAAAAAGCTCCTTGTATTGTATTCATAGATGAAATTGATGCAGTTGGTCGTCAAAGAGGTGCAGGTCTTGGAGGAGGACATGATGAAAGAGAGCAAACATTAAACCAATTATTGGTTGAAATGGATGGATTTGCTGCAAACGAAGGCGTTATAGTATTGGCTGCAACAAACAGACCTGATGTATTAGATAAAGCTTTATTAAGACCAGGAAGATTTGACAGACAAATAGTAGTCGGACTTCCAGATGTTAGAGCAAGAGAGCAAATATTAGAAGTTCATGCGAGAAAAAAGAAATTAGCAGATGATATAGACTTAAAAATAGTTGCAAAAAATACTGCTGGATTTTCTGGTGCTGACTTAGAAAACATATTAAATGAAGCAGCATTACTTGCAGCAAGAAGAAACTTAAAAGAAATTCATGAAAAAGAAATTGAAGATGCAATGGTTAAAGTTACAATGGGACCAGAAAAAACAACAAGAGTAAGAAGCGAAAAAGAAAAGAAGCTTGTTGCATATCATGAGGCTGGTCACGCAGTTGTAAGTAAATTCTTACCAACACAAGATGCAGTACACGAAATATCAATAGTTCCAAGAGGAATGGCTGGTGGATACACAATGTATCAACCAACAGAAGATAAATCATTTATGTCTAAAACAGAAATGATTGAACAAATAATATCATTATTAGGTGGTAGAGCTTCAGAAGAATTGATATTAGACGATATATCAACTGGTGCAAGCAATGATATTGAAAGAGCTACAAAAATTGCAAATTCAATGGTAACAAAATATGGAATGAGCCAAAGAGTAGGAACAATTACTTTGGGTTCAGACCAAAATGAAGTATTCTTAGGAAGAGACTTCGCACAAGAAAAAACATATTCTGAGGAAACTGCTGGAATAATAGATGAAGAAATGAAGAGAATTCTAGATACATGCTACAATAGTGCAAAAGAAATATTAAAAACACATGAAGACAAATTACACGCAGTAGCAAAAGTATTATTAGAAAAAGAAAAAATTACAGGAGAAGAATTCGAGGCAATATTTAATGAAGAATAGTCTTGAAAAGTAAGGAAGGTAGAAAAAATGGAGGCAATTGTTGGTATTGGAATACTAATATTCATAATCATAACATTGATTACGGTTGCTATAATGCAGATTAACATGGCCGGAATTGAAGTAAAAGACTTTTGGTCATTTATAAAGGCAAACGAAGAATTAGACAAACTATATCTATTCTCAAAAAAGTACAACAAAATGTCGCCACAAGAAAAAATAATTTTCTTACAGGAAACAGAAAAAATGTCTAATGCATTTGAAAAGATTCCTTCAATAATATGGGAAGATGAATATTCAAAGTATAGAGATGTAATGGACACATATAGAGATATTAAAGTAGATAGATGGAAAGATTCATCTACAAAATAAGGAAACGGTGTTGGTTAAAAGCCAGCACCTTTTTTTTATGTTTGAATATAATATATTGAATAGGAAGTGATTTTTTGAAGGAGATTTATTTTGACCATTCTGCAACAACTGCAGTAAAGAGAGAAGTTTTAAATGAGATGATACCATATTTTAATTTAGAGTATGGTAATCCATCATCTTTGTATTATATAGGCCGTGAGGCAAAAAGAGCTATAGAGTGTGCTAGACGAAAAGTTGCAAGAGCAATAAATTGTTGTGAAGAGGAAGTATATTTTACTTCTTGTGGAAGTGAAAGTGATAATTTAGCAATTAAAGGATTTGCATATGCAAATAGATGCAGAGGGAACCACATAATAACATCTAAAATTGAACACCCAGCGGTTTTAAATACGTGTAAAAATTTAGAGCACAAAGGTTTTAGAGTAACATATATAAATGTTGACGAGAATGGATTTGTAGACATTAATCAGTTAAAACGTAACATATGTAATGATACGATTTTAATTAGCATTATGATGGCAAATAATGAGCTAGGAACTATACAGAATATAAAAGAAATTGGAAAAATAGCACATCGTAATAATATAGTGTTCCATACAGATGCAGTTCAAGCTGTTGGAAACATAAAAATAGATGTTCAGAGTATGAATGTAGATATGCTTTCGATGTCTGCACATAAATTTTATGGACCAAAAGGTGTTGGAGCATTATATGTAAGAAAAGGTATAAATTTTGAAAGAATACAAGATGGTGGCCATCAAGAAAAAAATAAAAGGTCTGGAACAGAAAATGTTGCTGGAATAGTAGGATTAGGAAAAGCAATAGAGATTGCGACATATAATATAGACAGATATAATAAAAAATTATTAGCTTTAAGACAATATTGTATATCAAGATTAATAGAGAATATTAAAGATATAAAAATAAACGGAGATTTAACAAATAGACTACCAGGAAATATAAATGTTTCGTTTAAAGGCTGCGATTCAAGTGATATTTTAATGAAACTTGATGAAGTTGGAATATGTGCTTCTGGTGGTTCTGCTTGTTCATCTGGAACTGCAACTCCGTCTCATGTATTAATGGCAATAGGATTAGATAGAGAATGGCTAGAAGGAACAATAAGAATAACTTTAGGGGATGAAAATACAAAAGAAGATATAGATTATCTTGTAGAAAATTTAATAAAAATTGTGAATAAACTGAGAGAAAAATAAAATATGAATGATAACTTTTTTAGTTCAAGTTAATATAATTATTAAAAATCCCCCGGCTCGCAAATGCGAGTTGGGGGATGAAAAGGATTCTGCTAGAAGTTATTCGAATAACTCCTGACAGATGCGGTGGTACAATGTCTTACCGCTCGAACGGGTACGGCAGTGGAATTCTGCACGTAAGTAGTTCTTACCATCGTCCATGTGGACGATACGGTAATCTGCGGTAATGTTGTCCCAATGCTCGGTGAACAGTTTGCTCACTTTGCGACGGAAGCGCAAGCCTGCTCTGGATTGCGCACGCTCGTCATCCATGATTTGGACGAAGAGCAGCAGGTTCATGGCATCATCGCCATTTATGAATGCATCCGCGGGGTGCGGCTTGTTTTTGTAAAGCATAATGCACCTCGTTATCCCGTTTATCTTCTTCCGTGCGGACAAATCCGCATGCAACATTTCGACCATGTTGGTCTCCTTTCTTTATGTGGACGGAATCAAGGTTCCGATTATATATATTATAATACATATTTACATAAAATGCAAATAAACACAAAAAAGGCCCCCAGCCCACAGGCGTGGTCCGGGGGGAGGTTTAGGGATTACTTTTTGTCGAAGTATTCCTCCTTAAGCTTTTGGTAAAGACTGATGCCCTCATCCATGTTGTACACATGGTAGTAGAACATCAAAAATGTTTTTCCATTGAACTGGCTCTTTAGGCACTCGGTCTGGCCAGAGGGAAACTTGACTAGATGCAGATGACTGAACTTTTGCTCCAGCTCTGCAAGGGGCATGCTTGTTTCTTCGTCGGTCAATCCAATCCGGAGATCAAGTAGAACTCGGTCACCGTACGAAATGTAGGGATTTTGCAGCAAAGGGCAAGAACCCCGCAGGATTATCTGCCGTTTGGAGCCACACATTTTGGAAATTGTGGCTATGGTCTCAAAACCATTCTTTACGCTTACTTCAGCCATAATAAGGCCCTCCAAATAAAATATTTTATACGAGGTTTGGGTAACTCTCGATTAGGTATATTATAGCACAAATTTACATAAAATGCAAATTTTAGTTCGCTATTTTCTTGATTTTTTCCTAATTTTGTTGTATTATTGTATAGTAAAAATATAGATATAAAAGTTGAAATAATATAGGGATAATATAAAATGAAAGGAATGAACTTTTAAATGGAACATAGATATAAACCACAAGGAGTATGTTCTACAGAAATAATTGTAGAAGTTGAGAATAATATTATAAAGAACTTAAAAGTAATAAATGGTTGTAACGGAAATTTGCAAGGAATTGCAAGCCTTGTAAAGGGAATGACCATTGATGATGTAATTGCAAAATTAAAAGGAATTGAATGTGGCAGAAAGGGAACTTCTTGCCCAGACCAAATTGCGATTGCTTTAGAAAAAATAAAAAAGGGAGAAATTTAGAAAAGCACTATGGAACAAATATCAATTTTAGATGACAACAAAAGAATTGAAATAAATAAACGAAAGAAAGAAGTAAAATTTGTTGCAATTGATGTTGAAACTACAGGACTTTCGCCTGTATATAATGAGCTTATTGAAATTAGTGCAATTAAGTATGAGGGTGCAAAAAAGATAGACAATTTTTCTACACTTGTAAAGCCTAAGAAAGAAGTTTCAAATATTATAACAAATTTGACTGGAATTACTAATAAAATGTTAGAGAATGCTCCACAAATTGAAGAGGTAATGCCTAAACTTGTAGAGTTTATTGGTAATCATATTATCGTTGCACATAATGCTAATTTTGATGTTAGCTTTTTACAAAACAATTCAAACAAGAGCTTTTCTAAAAATAAGGTTATAGATACGGTTGCACTTAGCAGAAAAATGTTGCCAAACTTGCCAAACCATAAGCTAAATACAGTAGCAAGATATATTGGAATTCAAGAAGATGGGTTCCATAGGGCAGAATTTGACTGTGAATGTTGTGCAAAAATTTATATTAAATATCTAGAAAATATGTAAGAGGAATAGTAATGAATATTCTAATTAAAGAGCTTGAAAACTTGAAAAAGTTTAAAGAGTATGTATCAGATATAAATAAAAAAATAAGTCCGATAGTATTATCGGGCTTATCTAGCGTTGGAAAAATACAATTATTAGAGGCTACGAAAGAGTTTGCAGATAGAAATATTTGCATAGTAACTTATAATGAGTTGCAGGCTAAAAAAATATATAAAGATTTAAAATATTTTTCTGGCAATGTTGTATATTTTCCAAAGAGAGAAATAGCTTCATATGACTACGTGGCAGAGAGTAAAGATTTGCCATATGAAAGAATAGAAACATTAAATAAAATTTTTGAACAAGAAAGATCTGCTAAAAAGAACGAAAATAGACTAATTGTAATTACAACTATAGAAGCAATGATGCAAAAGATGATTTCGAAAGAAGAAGTGTATAAAGCATTATTAGAATTTAAGGTTGGTAAGTGTTTCAATTTGGAAGAATTAAAGCAAAGCTTGATTCACCTTGGATATGAAAGGGCAGATATAGTTGATGGAAAAGGTCAGTTTAGTGTAAGAGGCGGAATTTTAGATATTGGAACTACTAACACACAGGGTGTAAGAATTGAATTTTGGGGTGACGAAGTCGATTCAATTAGAAGCTTTAGTATAACTTCTCAACGTTCTAATAAGATGATTGAAGAAGCTAGAATTTATCCATCACATGAGCTTATTGTAACGAAAAATATCGATGAAATCTGCAAACAAATTGAGAATAAAAAAGAGAATGCGAGTGAAGAAAACGCTAAAAATATAACAGAAGACATAGAGCTTATAAGAAATGGAGATTATATAAGCAAAGTCGATAAATATTTTAATGAGTTTTATGATAAGCAATCGTCTTTTATGAAATACATTGGAGAAGATTATTTAATATGCTTAGATGATATTGAGAAAATAAATGTAAGACAAGAAAATATAATTAATGACAATAATCAACTTATTGAAACTTTGCTAGAAAAAGATAGAATTGTTCCAGATTCTATAAAAAATATTGCAAAATTTGATGTGGAAAATGTGGAAAATCAGTTGATATATCTGTACGAAACAGACTTATTAAGTGATAAGAATACTACAAAATTTTCTGCAAATGTATTTAATTTTAAATACAGAGATATGCACTTTTTCAAGAGTGAATTGAACATTTTAACCACAGAAATAAAGAAAGCACTAGACGAAAATAAGAGAGTTATTGTACTTGCTGGAAATGAGGCTGGAAGCAAGAAAATTGAGGCTTTATTAGAACCAGAAGAAATAAAGTATAAATACTTCGAAAAATTAGAAGATTCACAAGAGAAAATTTATAAAAATTCAATTGAGGAATATTTTAAAAATAAAACGGTAATCATATCAAATGGAAGCCTGTCGTCAGGTTTTGAAAATTACGAGACAAATGTAATGGTAATTACGGGCGAAGATTTTATTGCTAGTGAACCAAAAAAGAAAAAGCATACAGATTCTTTCAAACAGGGAGAAAAGGTTGTTTTTGCAGATTTAAGAGCTGGAGATTATGTTGTTCACAAGACACAAGGAATAGGAATTTATATTGGTGTAAATACTATTACAACAGCAGATGGAATTACAAAAGATTATATCAAGGTTAAGTATAAAAACGATGATGTTTTGTATGTGCCAACAGATATGCTTGATAACATTAGAAAATATGTTGGTGGGGGCGATGGAGAGCCTAAACTTAATAAGCTTGGAAGCAAAGAGTGGGAAAACACTAAGGCAAGAGTAAAGAACAATTTAAAAGAAGTTGCTAGAGACTTAATTGAATTGTATGCCAGAAGACAAAAGGCTCAGGGCTTTATGTTTTCTAAAGATACGCCATGGCAGAAACAGTTTGAAGATAGTTTTCCATATCAAGAAACAGATGACCAATTAAGATGTATTGCAGAAGTGAAAAAAGATATGGAGTCGAATAAACCAATGGATAGACTACTTTGTGGAGATGTTGGTTATGGAAAAACAGAAGTTGCAATCCGTGCAGCATTTAAGGCTGTAATGGATCAAAAGCAAGTTGCATATTTAGTTCCAACAACAATTCTTGCAAACCAGCAGTATGAAGAGTTTAAGACAAGAATGGAAGAGTTTGCAATAAAAGTTGAATTGCTAAACAGATTTAGAACTAAAAAAGAGCAAGATGAGGTAATAAAAAAACTAAAACTAGGAGAAGTAGATGTAGTAGTTGGAACACATAGACTTTTAAGTAAAGATGTGGAATTTAAAGACTTAGGCTTGCTAATTATAGATGAGGAACACAGATTTGGTGTAAAGGATAAAGAAAAGATAAAAAAGCTAAAAGAAAACATAGATGTACTTACAATGACTGCAACACCAATTCCAAGAACACTGCATATGTCGATTGTTGGAGTAAGAGATATGTCTGTAATCTATGAGCCACCTCAAAACAGGAAACCTGTTCAAACTTATGTGTTAGAGTATGATGATGAAGTTATTAAAGAAGCAATAACAAGAGAACTTGAAAGAAATGGTCAAGTATTCTATCTGTTCAATAATGTTGAAAAAATAATAAGAAAAGCAGACGAAATTTCAAAATTAGTCCCAGAGGCGAGAGTTGAATTTGCGCATGGCAAAATGACTGGAGCAGAGATTGAAAGTATAATGCAGGACTTTATTGAGCATAAAACAGACGTACTTGTTTGTACAACAATTTTGGAATCTGGAATAGATATTCCAAATGCGAACACAATAATAGTAGAAAATGCAGATAGACTTGGACTTGCTCAATTGTACCAAATACGTGGAAGAGTTGGTCGTTCAGACAGGCAAGGATACGCATATGTAACATATAGAAGAGATAAACTATTATCAGAAGTTGCAGACAAGAGATTGAAAGCAATAAAAGAATTTACCGAATTTGGTTCTGGATTTAAAATTGCCATGAGAGATTTGGAAATAAGAGGTGCAGGAAGCATGCTTGGAGAAATTCAATCTGGACACATGGAGCAAGTTGGATATGATACATACTGTAAATTGCTAGATGAAGTAGTAAGAGAGATGCAGGGAACACCGGTAAAAGAAGAAAAAGACGTACAAATAGATATCGATTTATCAAGCTATATTCCAGAAACATACATAGAAGACAGCGCACAAAAAATTGAAATCTATCAAGATATTGCATTGTGTAGAAACAATAAAGATATAGAAGACGTTATAGATGAAATAATAGATAGATATGGAACAATGCCAACAGAAGTTGAAAATTTAATAGAAATTGCAAGAATAAAAATACTTGCAAGAAACGCAAATGTGCTTAAACTATCACAAAAAGGTAAAAATGTAGTATTTTACTTAGATAAAGACAATATTCAAATAAATGGAGATGTGATAAACAAATTAGTAACAAAATACGGACCAAAGATAAGATTTTCTCAGGGAATTGAACCATACATAACATTAAACACAAACGAAAAAGACGAAAAGAAGATTATAGAAATAATCAAAGAAATGTTAATTTCACTTAGTGTTTCTATGCAGAAATAACTGGAAGGAGAGCTCATGCAAATTATTACTAGTAAAGATAATGAAACTGTAAAAAATATTAAAAAGTTAAAAGATAAAAAGTACAGAGATGAAGCTGGGTTGTATATAATCGAAGGTGTGAAGGTGATTGAAGAGGCTATTTTAGCAAATGCTAAAATAGATAAGATTGTTGTTTGCGAAGAGTGCTTAAAAACCGGAGATATAGAACAGAAACTTTTATATGAAATTGCAAAATATGATTGCATATATGTAAATGCAAAAGTATTTAACTTTTTGACTGATGTTGTGGCTCCACAGGGAATTCTTGCTGTTTTAGAAAAGCCTAGTAAAACAGAAAAAATACAATATGATCAAGATATAATCCTTGCACTAGATGGAATACAAGACCCAGGAAATCTTGGAACTATTTTAAGAACAGCAGATAGTGTAAATTTAAAACAGATAATAGTTACAAAAACAACTGCAGATAGCTATAATCCAAAAGTTGTAAGGTCAACCATGGGAGCAATATTAAGGGTAAAAGTAATAGAAACTGATGATTTGGTTGCGACCCTTAAAGAAATAAAGAAGAATAAATTCAAAATTGTTGTAACTTCGCTAGATACAAACGATAGTGTTTATGATATAGAATACAATAAAAAAGTAATTGTAATTGGAAATGAGGCAAATGGTGTCTCAAAAGAAGTACAGGCAATAGCTGATAACAGAGTAAAAATACCTATGCTGGGCAAGACGGAAAGCTTAAATGCATCTGTTGCAACTGGCATTATGTTGTACGAATATGTAAGACAAAAAATTAATAAATAAAACAAAGGGCATTCAAGTAAATTTGAATGCTCTTTTATAGTATAATTTATTTTTTGAAAGATTTAAACAGTGCAAACAAAAAGAAGCACTATAATGCTTCTTTTAACGTATTAGAAATCACAGTTATTTGGTGTTCTTGGATAAGGTATTACATCTCTTATGTTTTCGATTCCTGTAATGTACATAAGAAGTCTTTCAAATCCTAATCCAAAACCAGAGTGAATTACTGAGCCATATCTACGTAAGTCTAGATACCAGTATAATGGCTCTGTTGCAATACCCATTTCTTTCATACGAGCTACTAGTTTTTCGTAATTTTCCTCTCTTTGGGAACCACCCATAATTTCTCCTGCTCCTGGAACTTCTAAGTCAACACCTGCAACAGTTTCTCCATCTGGGTTAAGTTTCATGTAATATGATTTTATGTCTTTTGGCCAATTCTTTACAAATACTGGTCCATTGAAATATTCTGTTAAATATTTCTCATGTTCTTTTGCTAAATCTTCGCCATATTCAGGTTGAAATTCCCATTCTTTGTCTGCTTTTTTTAAAATATCGATAGCTTCTTTGTGGTCAATTCTGACAAATTTTGAATTAACTAATTTGTGTAGTTTGTCAATTAATCCTTGTTCTATAAATTTGTCACAAAATTCCATTTCTTCTGGACACTTCTCCAAAACTCTAGAAACTACGAATTTTAAGCAATCTTCTTCTATGTCCATTAATTGCTCCAAATCGCAGAATGCAATTTCTGGCTCAATCATCCAGAATTCGTTGGCGTGTGTTTTTGTGTTTGAATTTTCGCTTCTTAATGTTGGCCCAAATGTGTAAATTTTTCCGTATGCTTCTGCAAATGTCTCGCCATGAAGTTGTCCAGAACCTGTAATGTAAGCTTTTTTACCGAATAAGTCTTCACTAAAATCTGTTTTGCCATCTTTTTGAGGAAGTGGCTTGTCCAAATCTAGTGTAGTAAGTTTAAACATTTCTGCTGAACCTTCACAATCTGCACATGTTATTATAGGAGTATTAACATATACATATCCGTTATTTTGGAAATACTCATGTATTGCAAATGCTGCGACACTTCTAATTCTAAATACTGCATTAAAAGTATTTGTTCTTGGACGCAAATGTGCAACAGTTCTTAAATATTCAAAAGAATGTCTTTTCTTTTGTAATGGATAATCTGCATCTGCTAGATTGAATATTTCTACACTATCTGCATGAATTTCAAATGGTTGCTTTGCATTCTCCGTTTTTACAACTTTTCCGTTTACAATAATAGATGAACTGATTGTTAATTTACGAACTTCTTCAAAATTTGCTAATTTGTCGTTAAAAACTATTTGCAAATTATTGAAAAAAGAACCATCATTTAATTCTATAAATCCAAAAGCTTTTGAATCTCTAACTGTTCTAACCCAGCCAGCAACTTCAACAGTTTTGTCAATGTAATTTTCTGTGTTACGATATAAATCTTTAATTGTTACTTTCTCCATAAGAAACACTCCCATCTCTAAATTAATATAAGGAAATTATACGCGTAAATGGCAAAAAAATCAAGGAAAAAAAGTAATCGAATGTGAAAATTATGAATAAACATTGAAAAATAAGTTGTTTTAAGATAGAATATAAGAAATTCGCCCAATAGGGACGCCCTTTTTTGGGCGAAGAGAGGACAGATTATGAAAAATAAAAAATTGTATATAGTGTTTAGTATGTTATTAATTGTAATAATTTTGATGACTGTTACAAAAGAAATGCAAAATGATACATTTTTTACTATTGCAACAGGTGAACATATATTGCAAGAAGGATACGATAATATAGATCACCTTACATGGCATGAAGATTTAGGGTTTTATAAATTAAGGTGGGCTTTTGATGTTGCAATTGCATTTATTTACAACACTTTTGGATTTGCAGGAATTTATGCTTTTGTAGTACTGATTGCATGTTTAACAGCATTTTCGCTATTCAATATTTTATTGAAACAAAAGAATAATATAGTACTTTCGTTTATTGCAACAGTAATTTCAATGTTATTAATGACGTCGAATTGGGCATTTACTGCACGTGGTCAAATAATCTCATATTTACTGCTACTGTTAGAAATATATTTCATTGAAAAAATGATTAGTACAAAACAAAAAAGATATTATATTATATTTTTAGTTATATCAGCATTAATTGTAAATTTCCATGCTTCTGTTTGGTACATGACGATTATACTTGTGTTACCATACTTAGCAGAAGCCATAATGCACAAAATAATGAAAAATAAAAATCTAGAAAAATCAAAAATTATATTAGAGCCAATTAGTATAAAAATGTTGATTATAGCAATTTTATGTTTTGTATTAGGAAGTTTTATTTCTCCGATTGGAACATACACATATACATACATGTTTAAAGTAATTGGTGGAATATCTTCTACATTTATTTCAGAGTTGCAACAGACTGATATAATCTCATCCATTGGAATGATATTAGGACTTATAGTTATTGATATATTAATGCTTGCAACAAAATCAAAAATGAAATTAAGTGACATTTTATTGTTCTTTGGATTATATTTTATGGCAATTTTGGCAAGGAGAAATCAAGCATTTTTATATTTAATTGGAACAATTCCAGTTGTAAGACTAATAACAAATTTCTTCGAAACCTATGACACAGAAAATATATTAGAAAAAGTAAATAATTTTTTCTCTAAAAATTGGGTACTAGGCTGTACAACAATAGTAATTGTGATTGGTCTTTCGAGTAATATGGTTACTAGAATAAGAGAAAAATATGTAAATGAGAAGAAATACCCTGTTGAAGCTGTAAACTTTATTAAAGAAAATTTAGATTATAAAAATTTAAAAATATATAATAGCTTTAATTATGGAAGTTATTTAGAACTTTCAGGAATACCAGCATTTGTGGATTCTAGGTCAGAAATATTTACAGAAGAGTTCAACAATGTAACAATATTGAAAGATTGGCTTGAAACATCAAGAGGAAATGTTAATTATAATGATACTTTTGCAAAGTATGAAATTGACTATGCTATTGTTGAAGATAAAGAAATAATAAATACATATATAAGTGTAGACGAGAATTATGAGAAAGTTTTTGATGATGAAACTTTTTCAATATATATGAAAAAATAAATTTTAAGTAGTGCAATAAGAATTGTACTACTTTTTTCTACAAATTATTTTAATTTACAACATCGTAAGTATAGACTTTTACTGAAAAATGTTGTAAAATTATGGCACGGATAAAATAAATTTTAATGAAAAGGATGTAATGTAAATGACAAACGTATATAGAACACAAAATTGTGGTGAGTTAAACATTCAAAATGTTGGACAAGAAGTTAAACTTGCAGGATGGATTCAAAGAATTAGAAATCTTGGAGGAATGACTTTTATAGATTTAAGAGACCAATATGGAATTACTCAAATTGTTGTATCTAGTGAAGAATTAAAGGCACAAATAGCTAATTTATGCACAGAATGCGTTATTTCTGTGGAAGGAACAGTTGTTGAAAGATCTAACAAAAATGCAAAGATTCATACTGGAGAAATTGAAATAGATGCAAAGAAAGTTGTTTTATTAGGTGAATGTGAATCAACATTGCCTTTTGAAATAAATTCAGAGAAAGCTGATATTGAAGCTGTAAGAGAAGATTTAAGACTAGAATATAGATTTTTAGACTTACGTAACAACAAAATACATAACAGCATATTGCTACGTTCTAAAATAATGAAAGCTATAAGAGACAAGATGGATGAAATGGGATTTGCAGAAATTCAAACTCCAATACTTGCAAATTCATCACCAGAAGGGGCTAGAGACTTCTTAGTTCCAAGTAGATTGCATCCAGGAGAGTTCTATGCATTACCACAGGCTCCACAACAATTTAAACAATTACTTATGATTTCTGGATTTGATAAATACTTCCAAATTGCTCCATGTTTTAGAGATGAAGATCCAAGAGCAGATAGAGCACCAGGGGAGTTCTACCAAGTCGATTTTGAGATGGCTTTTGCTACTCAAGAAGATGTACTTGCTGTAATGGAAGAATTGGTACCAACTGTATTTAAGAAATTTACAGACTGGAAAGTAGACGAAGGTCCATTTATACGTATACCATACAGAGAAGCAATGGAGAAGTATGGAATTGATAAACCAGACTTAAGAAACCCATTAATAATACAAGATGCAACAAAAATATTTGCAGGAACAGAATTCAAAGCATTCCAAGATAAGATAATAAAAGCAATAGTTGTTCCAAACGGTGCAGCTCAAGGAAGAAAATTCTTTGATAATATGACAGAATTTGCAGTTGAAGAACAAGGGGCTAAAGGTCTTGCATGGACAAAGATAGATGATAATAATGCTCCACAAGGTGGAATTGCTAAATTTATAACAGAGGATATTTTGAAAGGACTAGAAGAAAAACTCGGAGCAAAATCTGGAGATAGCATATTCTTTATAGCAGATAAATTAGAAACAGCTCAAAAAATAGCAGGTCAAGTAAGAATAGAATTAGGAAATAGACTAGATTTACTAGAAAAGAATGTATACAGATTCTGCTTTATAGTAGATTTTCCAATGTATGAATACAATGAAGACGAAGGAAAAGTTGACTTTAATCATAACCCATTCTCAATGCCACAAGGTGGAATGGAAGCATTAGAAAATAAAGACCCATTAGATATTTTAGCATATCAATATGATTTAGTATGTAATGGATATGAAATGGCTTCTGGAGCAGTTAGAAACCATGACCCTAAACTGATGGTAAAAGCTTTCGAAATAGCAGGGTATTCAGAAAAAACAGTAGAAGAAAAATTTGGAGCATTATATAAGGCATTTAAATATGGAACACCTCCACATGCAGGTGCGGCTCCTGGACTTGATAGAATGGTAATGTTAATTGCAAATACTCAAAATATAAGAGAAGTAATAGCATTTCCTAAGAACAAGAAAGCAAGAGATGCAATGATGAATGCACCAAGCAGAGTAGAAGATAAGCAACTTAAGGATGTTCACATTAAAATAGATGAATTTGTTGAAAAATAATTTAATATAGAAAGCAGGTGGTATTATGAGTTCTACCCATAGTAAAAATGAAGAAACACTTGCAGTAATATTAGAAGAAATAAATAAAAAACTAGATGAAGAAATAAAAATAAGAAAAGCTATGCAAAAAGAACAAGAACAAAAGACAAAAGCCATATTGCAGAAATTAAGCAAATTACAAGAATACAACGAAATAAATGATATGAGGGCAATATTTATGAGCAAGCAAATACAAAACATATTGGAAAAATTGTATTAAAAACAAAAAAATTACAAACTAAAAGTCATCAATAAGATTTTTGAACTTATTGATGACTTTTTACATAATCTTTTATACTAATGCAATTGCTCTATTTGTTCTACCATGATTCCTACGCTATTAATATTAATCAAATCAAGTATTTCATAATCAGATAACTTTGAATTAGGATAATGCTTTTTTACATTAATTAAAATATTTTGTTTATCGGTGTCGGTTAATTCAAAATTTGGATTAGTAGCAGGATACTCTTTTTTTATATAATTATAAATGTAACTAGATATTTGATTTGATTCATAATCATGTTGGTTTATATATTTTGCAAGTATATTAGTATAAACACTGTAATTTTTTGAATAATATGTTGAGTCATTTATGCTAAAACAATAATAAGTATCATGAATGTTCAAGTCTTTTAATGAGGGGCGCTTTGTGGATACATATGAAGAGTTGCTTAAGTTACTTAATTCCAAGGTTAAGCTTTCTAATTCAGATTTATTAAGTTTTTTTACAAAGTGAGATTTTTTAAAAGATGTGTACTCAATATCTGATGTAGAACGGTATTCTGTATTATATACTGTGCCATCCTTATATATTGAATAATATGATGAAACAGAACTAGACCATTGGAAATAATCTGGATTAGGGGATTCTGAAATATATATTATTGATTCTTGAGAAAGATAATATTTATCTCTAATAATTAATATTAGTAAAATGATACAGGCAATTATTAAAATAAATATTAAACTTAAAATTACAAATTCTTTTATCTTTTTCTTTTTCATATGATTAACTCCTTTTATTTTATTAATACCATTATAAATAAAGAAAAGTAAATTAGCAAGCAAAATGAAAAAAATTGTAAAATGTATTGAAAAATAAACAATATAAATGTAAAATGTAGATGAATTTATATTATAGATAAATGTTAAACTTGAAAATAATACAAAGTAAAACATAATGAAACTAGAAATTTTTACAAAATAAGAAAGGAATTTATTTTAAGATGAAGAAAACTTTTAAATTTTATACAGCAATGTTTTTAGCAAAATGTGCTAATAAATCTCTAAAATTGCTAAGAAGAAATGCATCATATTTTCCGGGAAATTTGGCATTAAAAATATGTCCTAATTTCCTAGAGCAAATAGATAAACCACCAGTAATTATAGGAGTTACAGGAACAAATGGAAAAACAACAGTATCCAACATGATTAATGATGTGCTAGAAGATAATGGATACAAAGTTATTAATAATAGATATGGTTCAAATATGAATACTGGAATTGCAGCAAGCTTTGTAAATAATAACACAATAACAGGAAAAAATACAAAAGATATTGCAGTATTTGAGATGGACGAGAGGAGTACAATACATATTTTTAAATATATTACTCCAACATATCTAGTATGTAACAATCTTTCGAGAGATTCACTAAAAAGAAATGCACACACCGCATTTATTGCTGGAATTATAAACAATGCAATACCAAAGGCTACAACAGTAATTACAAATGGTGATGATCCAATATGTGTGAATTTAGCCAGTGAAAATAAGAAAATTTATTTTGGGATAGATAGACTAGATACTGATACTGAAAAATGTGAAAACATTGTTCAAGACATGGTACTATGCCCAAAATGTGGTACAAAGCTAGAATATGAATATTATAGATATCATCATGTTGGAAAAATGAAGTGCCCAAATTGTGGATTTGGAACTCCAAAAAGAGATTATGAAACAACTAAAATTGACTTTGAAAATAAACTTGTAACAATAAAAGACAATGATAAAAATACAGAATACAGTTATTCAATGGTAGCAGATGGTATAATAAACATTTATAATATGTTATCCGCAATAGTTGCTCTAAAACAGGTTGGAGTAAGTGACGAAAAAATAAATGAAGCTCTTAAGAAAACAAAGATAGTATATACAAGATTTTCGCAAGACGAGGTTGCGGGAAAGAAAATTGTACTTCACCTTGCGAAAGGACAGAACCCAATTGCTTGTTCTAGAGTATTTGACTATGTAAGAAAACAACCAGAAAAGAAAACTATAATTTTATTTTTAGATGATCTGCATGAAGATAATGAAACTATAACATGGTTCTATGATACAGATTATGAGTTCTTAAATGGAGACAATGTTGAACAAATAATAGTAAGTGGTAAAAGGTCTAAAGACACAATTGTAAGACTTTTAATGGCAGGAGTGCCAAAGGAAAAAATATTTGCAGATAGAGATGAAGTTGAGTCTGTAAGAAAATATTTCAAGCCTAAAGATATAGAAAGTGTTTATGTTTTGTATGATTTATATGCAATGAAACAGAAAGAAGAAGTTCATCAAGAAGTGAAAAAAATACTAGAAAGCACTTTCGGAAATGAAGTTGAAAAATAATTACAATTTTAGCTACGTCAAATTCATTTAAAATGCGGTTACATACAGCAAGTATGTGCCCTTGCCTTTTAAATTTTGTTTTCCTTGCTAAAATTTAATTCTTTTCCAACTCTTAATAGATGTAATACTTAAAGAAGGGAACTTAAATAAAAATGAAGATAGAAATGTTATATCCAGAAGTTTGTAACTTGTTTGGAGATATTAGCAATATAAAATATTTAAAAAAATGTTTGCCAGATGCAGAAATAATAAAAACAGAAATAAATTCTGAGCCTGCATTTGTAACACAAGATATTGACATGATATATATGGGGCCAATGCCAGAGAATATTCAAGAAGTTGCAATACGCAAGTTAAGACCATATAAAGAAAAAATAGAAGAACTAATAAAGAAAAATGTTGTATTTTTAGTAACAGGAAATGCAGTTGAGTTATTTGGAAAATACATAGAAAATGAAGATGGAAGCAAGATAGAAGCACTTTCAATATTCGATATATATGCTAAAAGAGATATGATGCACAGACATAACAGCATATTCTTAGGAAAATATGAAGACATAGAAATAGTAGGGTTTAAAAGCCAATTTACAATGGCATATGGAGATAATGAAAATAATTATTTTGTAGAAGCAGAAAAAGGAATAGGGCTAAATAAAGAAAGCAAGTTAGAAGGCATAAAACAAAATAACTTTATTGGAACATATTTAATAGGACCAATATTAATATTAAATCCATTGTTTACCAAGAAATTAATTCAAATGCTAGGAGTAGAGAAGCCAACAATAGCTTTTGAAAAAGAAACAATGGATGCATATGAGAAAAGATTAGAAGAATTTAAAAGATAAATGAAAATATGATGTAAAGGTTATTAAAAATTTACATCATATTTTTTGTAAGACAGCTGAATATAAATTTATGAATATGGAAAAAATAAAAAAACAAAAAACTATTGACATTTAAATTTTGTATTGTTATTATGATTTTGAAAATATCATTCTAAAATGATAATCTTAAAGGAGGAAAAGAATATGGCAAAAATAGATCATGTAGATTATGAGGCAATGCCAAGACAAGCAAAAGCAATGAGAGAGTATGCATTAGAATTAAATAATGAATTAAGAACAGCATACTCAAACGTAGGAGAAATGCATAATTCATGGTATGGAGTTAGATACAATGAATTAGTAAAAGATTTTAATGAATTAATACCACAAGTAAATGATTTACTAAAATTGGTAGTTACAGAAATACCATTTGCAGTTGAAACAATAGCTAACAACTATGCTCAAGCTGATAAAGGACAAAATGTTACATCAGCAGAAGAAACATCTGCCAATAACATTGAAAACTTACCAATAACAAACGATGTTGGAATGAGATTCATGACAGCAGAAGTTGCTAATACACAAAGAAGCGTATCTGAAAAATTTGATGCATCAAAGGAATTAATGAATAAAATTGAAGCTGAATATAACAGAGTTGAATGGCAAAGTGAAGCTTCTGAAAGCTTTAAAGCAAGATTCAACAAATTAAAGAATGACATATTAATGGCATTTGACAACATTAATAATGAATTTTCAAAATTAATGACTCAAACACAACAAGATATTGAAACAACAGAAAAAGCAAATACAGTACAATAAAAAGAAAGCACTATATGTGCTTTCTAAAGCGACACTGGTTTTAGAAAGCATATATATAATATGTTTAATTACAAATGAAGGGAGAAAATAATATGGAAGGAAAATTCTTACCAATAGGAAGTGTAGTAAGATTAAAAGATGGCCAAAAAAGATTAATGATAACAGGATTTTTACAAATGGAACAAGGTGAAAATGGTCAAAAAAATATATGGGATTACAGTGGATGCCTATACCCAGAGGGAATGCTAACATCAGAGGCTAACTATGTATTCAATCATTCACAAATAGAAGAAGTACATTTTATTGGACTAGTAGATGAAGAAGAAGAGGAGTTCAAGAAAAAGTTAAAAGAAGCAATAGAAAAACTTGAAAATAAATAGGAAAGTGTAAAAAAATGCTAGTCACATTAATAGGAAAAAATGTTTTGTATAAATTAATATTACCTCATAAAAAAACAGGTAATTATTGGATAACAAATAGTGACGATGGAAAGAAACTTGTAAACATTATTGGAAAAAATAATGAATGGAACATATATAGTAATGAACAAGCCAAAATCTTGGATCCAAGAGCAATAAATTCATGGAATATCTCGAAAATAGTAAAAAACAAAGCGAATATTTTTAGTGAGATAAAGTTACAAGAAAATGGCATATATTATATTTCTTTAGCAAGTAATCCAAATATGCTGTATATATTGCTTTGTGAACCGACATATGAGAGAGATTTTATTCAGTTAAATGCTAAAAATTTTCAAGAAATAACAATTGGAAGAAAAGCATATAGCGATATTATATATAATAATTCTTTAATAAAGCAAGAACAAGCCAGAATTTTTTACAGCAATGGAAAGTTGATGGTAGAAAATTTTGATGAAAGTTATGGAACTTTTCTAAATGATTTACCAGTGGCAAATAGATTAAAGTTACTATTTAATGGTGATATTATATTTATAATGGGATTGAGGATTATAATTGTTGGAAACAATGTTTTCATAAATAATCCTTTTAATAGAGTAACATATAATTTGAATAAACTGGAAATTGTAAAAAAAGAAAACAGAATAATAACAAGTAGTGAAGTAACAGATGAAGATGTTCAACTTTTTACAGATAAAGATTACTTTACGAGAGCACCAAGGATAACTAACCAAATTGAAAAAGAAAAAATAAAAATAGATGCTCCACCACAAAAACAAGAGAAAGACGAAAAACCATTAATATATACAATAGGACCAAGTCTGGCTATGGGAATTGTAATGGTATTATCTATGAGTTCAACAATTAGCGATGTTTCAAGTGGAACGGCATCTTTTAAAAGTACTGGACTATCTGCATTAATGACAGTCTCAATGTTAATTAGTATGATTTTGTTTCCAATACTTAATAATAAGTATGAGAAAAATAAGAAGATAAAGAAAGAAGCTAAACGTCAGAAAAAATATAAAGAATATATAAATAAAAAAATTCAACAAATAGACGATGTAATGCTTAAACAAAAGAAGATACTTTTTGAAAAATATTTATCTGCTGAGGAATGTGCTAGAATAATACTAAATAGAGAATCTAGGCTATGGGAAAGAAGAACAGAGGACGATGATTTTCTTACTGTGAGGTTAGGACTTGGAAATTTGCCAATAGAGGCAGATATAGAGTATCCTAATAAGGAATTTTCTTTGGAGGAAGATAACCTAGTAGAATTAATAAATTCTGTAGCAAAAAAATCTAAGGTGATAAAGAATGTTCCAATCACGGCTTCTCTTACATCAAAAAATATTGCGGCTGCAATTATTGAAAATGATGATAGAACAACTGAAAAGTTTGCACAAAATTTAATTATGCAATTAATTGCGTTGCATAGTTATGCAGATTTAAAATTAGTATTCTTATTAAAAAAAGAGAAAACCATAAGATGGGAGAACATGAAAACCTTACCACATGTGTGGGATGAACAAAAACAAATTAGATTTTGGGCAGACGAATATGAGGACATGAAGGATATTTCAAGATATCTTGAAATTGAATTAAATAATAGAAGAAAGTATGATGACAAATTTGATTACCGTTCATTTGCACCATATTATTTAATAATAACAGATGATTACAAAAAAATAGAAGGACTTAAAATAATAACAGAAATTTTAAACGCAAAGAAGAACTTAGGATTTGGATTGTTCTGTTTAACAGATAATATGTTACATTTACCAAATGAATGTCAACTGTTTATTAGTATAGACGGAACAAATGGTAGCTTATTTGAAAATCAAATTACATCGACTACAAAAAAAGAGTTTTATTTTGATCCATCTTTCACGTTCTTTTTCGAAAATATTGGGCAAAGGTTATCTAATATACCAATTAAGCTTAATTCAACATCAAAGTTTGCATTACCAGAGGTATATACTTTTTTGGAAATGTATGATGCTGGTAGAATTGAGCAGTTAAATATATTACAAAGATGGATGACAAATGATTCTACAAAATCTTTGCAAGCACCAATAGGAATCGATACTAATGGAATGCCAATTGTGTTAGATATTCATGAAAAGGCACATGGACCACATGGATTAATAGCAGGAAGTACTGGATCCGGAAAGAGCGAATTTATAATCACATATATCCTTTCACTTGCGGTTAACTACCATCCAAATGATGTATCTATGATATTAATAGATTACAAAGGTGGAGGCCTTGCAGGAGCGTTCCAAAAAGGTAATGTGAAATTGCCTCATATAGTTGGAACCATAACAAATATTGATAAAGCCGGACTTCAAAGGTCTTTAGTTTCTATACAGAGTGAGCTAAGAAGAAGACAAGTAAAGTTTAATCAGGCAAGAGAGAAAACAGATGAAGGAACTATTGATATATACAAGTATCAAAAATTATACCATGATGGAATTGTAAAAGAGCCAATACCGCACTTATTGATAATATGTGATGAATTTGCAGAGTTAAAACAGCAACAACCTGACTTTATGGATGAATTAATAAGTGTTGCGAGAATAGGACGTAGTTTAGGAGTACACTTAATACTTGCAACTCAAAAACCGGCTGGCGTTGTAAATGACCAAATTCGTAGTAATAGTAGGTTCGGTATATGTTTAAAAGTACAAGACAGACAAGACAGTATAGATGTTATAAAAAGACCAGATGCGGCAGATTTAAAGAGGGTTGGACAATTTTATATTCAAGTTGGTAATAACGAATATTTTGCATTAGGACAATCTGCTTGGGCTGGAGCAAGTTATGAGCCATCAGACATAATCAAGAAAAAAGTAGATACTTCAATGAAATTTGTATCAAATATTGGTTCTGTAATAAAAAAAGTAGATGATACATTAAAGTCTCCAACAAGAAAAGACGGTGAACAGTTAACCAACATTGTAAAATATATTTATCAGCTTGGAAAACATGAAAACATTAAACTTAAACCATTATGGTTGGATAATATACCAAATGTTATTATGTTAGATAACATTAAGAAAAAATACAATATACAGAAAAAAGAAAATGAAGTAATACCTGTAGTTGGAGAATATGATGATCCATATAACCAAAGACAAGGACCAGTTGAAATTGACTTTAAGAAACAGGGAAATGTTATTGTTTATGGAAATGCTGAGAGTGGTAAAGAAACATTCATAAGCACAATGGTATATGACATAATATCAACATACTCTGTTAAGGAAGCTCAAATGTATTTAATTGACTTTGGTAGTGAAGCCTTGAAAATCTTTAAGGATGCACCACATATAGGTGATGTAGTATTAAGTACAGATACAGAAAAAATAAATAGATTGTTCGAAATACTACAAAGAGAAATGAAAAGAAGAACAGAAATTTTATCAAACTATGATGGTGATATAAAATTATATATAAATGATACAGGTGCTGAAATGCCACAAGTATTTATAATTATAAACAATTATGAAGGATTTGTGGAAAACTTCGGAGAAAAATATGACGATGTATTGCTTACTCTATGTAGAGAGGGAATAAAATATGGAATCATATTTGTAATTACAGCAAGTGCATATAACAGTGTAAGATATAGACTATCTCAAAACTTTAAACAAAAAATAGCATTACAATTAAATAATGAAGATGATTATTTAAATATAATAGATGGAGTTAGAAAACAAAGACCTGCTCACATGTTTGGAAGAGGATTGATAAAATATAGTGACATATATGAATTCCAAACAGCTCGTATATGCGAACCAGAAAAATGGAATGCATTTATAAGAGATAAGATAAAACAATTAAATGAAAAATATGACGAAAAGGCAGATTCTATTCCAGTTTTACCAGATCAAATAAAGGTAGAAGAGATAAAAGAATTTGTAAAAAGCTTGGATAAATTACCAGTTGGAATTTACAAAGATAGTTTGAACTTAGCAATATATAATTTTAAGAGCAATTTAGTAAATTTAATTTCAGCAAAAAATATAGAAGTAGCTACAGAATATGTAACACATTTATACGAGGAATTAAAACTACTAGAAGACATTGATGTAACCGTATTTGATGCAGAGGGAATTGTACAAACTGCTAGTAAAAACATAAAACTTGACTATCAGAACTATTCATTAAGAATACAAAACAATATAAGTAAATCAAAATACAATGTATGTATAATAGTTGGAATTGATAAGTTCTTAATAAACATAGAAAAAGAAATTTTGTCAGATCTTAGAAAAGCTGAAGAATTAAAGAATTATACATTTATAGTAGTTGATAGCGTATTTAAATTAAAAAACCATGAATATGATGACTGGTATAAAGCGTATATCACAAAAGATTCTGGAATTTGGGTAGGCAATGGTGTTGCAGATCAATACTTAATAAGAATGAACACAAGCGCTAGAAATTTAGTAAACAACTGTGGAGAAAGCTTCGGATACTTAATAAAACAAGAAGAAGCTAAGCTGATAAAATTAATAGGAATGAAAGATGCTGGTGAAAAAAATGGATAAAGTCTTAGTAAAAGTTTATGTTCCTATGTTGGAAGGAGTCTATGATGTATGGATTCCTTCTAACAAAAAAATATATGAGATAATTATATTATTATCAAGAGCAATATCAGAACTAAGTGAGGGAGATTATGATCCTAAAGCGCTTCCTACGCTATATGATAAAATCACTGCACAGGAGTTTGATTTGAACTCATTTTTAAAGGATACAACAATAAGAAATGGAACAGAAGTAATATTAATATAAATTTTAGTTTTGAAAGGAATTTTGAATGAAGACACTAAATGTAGATAACACGTACAAAATTAATACTAATCCTACAATAAATGAATTATTACAAGAAAATAAAAAGATAGTTTCTTTTATCGGAGCTAGTCAAAGTGGCACATCTTTTTTAGTAAATAATATTGCAAGAATAATGGCAAGAAGAAACTTTGATGTGGCTATATTAGATATGACGCAAAATAAAGATTCATACTATATATATACTCAAAACAAAGAGTCTATAAGAGTTAGTATTAGAAACAGTTTTAAGGATTTAAGTGAAGGAAAACTGAATGGATTACAAATTGAAAATAACCTAACTGTATATACAGATGTACCAGGAAAGAATGAATATAGTGCAAGAGTTGAAAATATATTAGAGACGCTTTTGAAGAAACATCAGGTTGTAATTATAGACACAGATTTTTCTACAGATGCTGATTACTTTGCGTATTCAGAGCAAGTATATTTGGTACAAACAATGGATATATTAACCATTCAACCACTTACAGAATTCCTTTCAAATCTAAAATCTAAGAATGCAATAAACAATGAGAAAATAAGGATTATATTAAATAAGTTTATGAATTTTGATGAAATAACAGTGAGCACATTGATAGGCGGAATGGCTTTTTATAATGATCCTTCAATGACATATATGCAACAAATATTTGAAAAAAATGGAGTAAGGTATACAACAGTTTCATATAATCAACAGGCCTACGAAAAATACATACAAGATGTTGCAAATTGTCAATTTACAACAAATTATTCTATAGAATTTAGAAAAGAGTTAGAAATGTTAACAGATGATGTTATAAAAGGATAAAAGTTAGGAGGTATTTTATTATGGGGTTTATTGGAAATCTTTTTAAACAATTATTTGGTGGGGATAGTAGCTCAAATAACAGTAGTTCCGGTAGCTCAAGTAATACGAGGACAGGCTCAACTGGAGTATCTGGTAATGTGAGTAATTCCTTAAAAACAAAATATAAAAATATAGATGGACAAAATAAGTTAAAGGGAGTATTATTTACAGGTTTAATAAATAATACAAACGATATAATTGACAATGCAAATACTAAAAAAGCAAATACAAAAATACACTAACTAAGGAGGAAATTATGTTTGAATTTGTAGAAAAAGTTGCCACAGATATGATCACAAGTTTGGGGAACACGATTAGTCAAATGAGTTTTGATGCTTCAAGCTATGATGCACAGGCAACTGAAAATGATGCGAAAGCAGCACAATGTGAAGCAGATGCTAGTGCAGAAGTGGCAAGTTGTCCACATTATAAATCAGAACCATATGAGACAACAGATGATGATGGAAATACAGTAACAAAGTATGAGCAGGTTCCAGATACAGCTGCTGATGCTGCTGCGATGGCAAGAGCAGCAACTCTAAGAGCGGAAGCAGCAAACTTAAAAGCAATTGCGGCAGCTCTAAGAGGTTTAGCAGCAGCTTTAAGAGGTACATTATTTTCAATGACTAGTCAACAAAAGCAAATCTCACAAGCTTCTCAAGACTCACAATTTGCAATAGTTGCTACCACTAAATTATTAAGAGAGGGTATAGATGTTACTAAAAGAGTAATAGCAGCATTTAATGTACCAGAAGCTAGCAATTTCAAAGAGTGGACATCTGCCGTAGGAGATAATCTGCTAAATGCAATTGGAGTAGACTTATCAGATGGACTAAATGACGAGATATATACAGCAATTGGTGTTGTTACCACAGTAGGTGCTATTGCTGGACCACTAGTAGTTAGACGTACAACCTCAATAATAGGTGCTAAAATGGGTAATGGCATAATTGGAAATATTGGTAGATATGAAGCAAACATTGTGTCTGAGGCAATAATAAAAACATACTTTAATGAAACAGGTGCGAAAGTGGCACAAAATGCAATAGCATCTGCATTAACCTTTATTGGAATAGATTCATTGCCAACACAGGGAAAAAAAGCAGTTCCGAATGCTGCAACTATAAATGGTACAGAACAAGATTCAAAGATGACTTTTGAAGAAGCAAAAACAGATGCAAAAGAAAAATATGCTAAATATGTTGAAAAATTCAATTGTTATACAGAAGAACAAAAAAAAGATCTGATTAATAAGTATAATGAGCAAATAGATAAAGCAGTAGTGCTTTCAGATGAAGAATTTTTTAGACAATTAGGAGAATATAACGAAGGAATTGTTGCATATAATAATGGGGCTCAAGATAGGGTGTATATCAGAGAAGGGTATGCTAATGATCCAAGTGTAATAATACATGAAGTTGGTGGACATGGTACAGGTACAATGTCTCAGACAGCAGGATATTATTACACAGATCCAGAGACAGGAGAGAATGTATTATATACTGGAAAGTATGAAGATTCACCATACAAATTAACATGGAAGGGAAACTATAATGGAATAGATGAGGCAGCAACAGAATATTTTGCAAGAAAAATAAATGGCGAAAAATGGGAAGATTGCGCATACAATCCTAGCACTGATGCATTACAAAAAATAACAGATTCAATGACAAAATATACAGGTGTAAATGGAGAAGAAGTATTAATGAAAACATATACTGGTGAAAATAAAGATTTATTTAAAAATGTATATAATGAAAGTCTTACAA
>ENA-OPVL01000017-OPVL01000017.1-human-gut-metagenome-genome-assembly--contig:-NODE-17-length-97021-cov-2.829992_pt1 | contig 97021 bp, 86 predicted proteins | sample MGYA00241496_ERZ501984 | MGnify/ENA primary metagenome ERZ501984 (study PRJEB25962, sample SAMEA2042986) | human gut metagenome | biome: human gut; feature: human-associated habitat; material: faeces... | reverse complement strand
AGCCGGTAGAGGGAGTGATGGTATTTGCCAAGAATCAGAAAGCAGCGGCTTCTTTAAGCAGACAAATAAAGGAGCATACAACCGAGAAATATTATCGTGCGGCAAGCAGAGGACAGGGAGTGTCAGGAACAGCAGTGGAAGATGAAGAGGCATGGCATACTCTCACAGATTATATCTCCTTCGACAAGCTTACCAATACATCTAAAATCACAAGCGAAAAAGACAAGCTGGCAAAAAAAGCAGTGCTTCAGTACAGGATAATATCAAATGAATGCAATAAAACAGAATTTGACATAAAGCTTCTCACCGGAAGGCACCATCAGATACGTTTGCAGCTTGCAAATATTGGCTATCCACTGATAGGAGATACCAAGTATGGGAAGCCTGCCTCAAATAACTCAGGAACGGGAAGCAAATCCGGACGCACCGGTGGCGGTGTGAGGGAGCAGCTTGCACTTTGCTCCTACAAGCTTGTTTTTGACCATCCTGCGACAGGGGAGAGGATGACATTTGAATTACCATAGTGCTGTTGGGAATAAGATGAATTAAAGTGTATGGTCTTTTTTATATGAAGAAAAATACAGTTGACAATATTATTTATATTATCTATTATAAGTTCATAGGTTAGTTACTTGAGTGGTTAACCATGCAACCATACCGCAAATATGAGCGAAATTAGCTGTGTAGCAGCGATGCTAAACAGAGTGCAGATAAAGTACAAATATCGTGCGGTTTTGCGAATGTGTGTGGTGGTTCTGGATAGTTACGATAATAAAAAGTACAACAAGTAGGTAATTGCGGAACAAGTGCGCACTCCTGATTAAAAAGCGGTAAGAATTCTGCAACGGAATAATTAATGAAGATGATAACATACGTTCCGGTCATTCCATGGCTGTTCAGGGATATGCCACTATACAAAGCAAAAGCTCTGGAAATCAACTCCATACTTTAATGGTATTTGATGGTTGGAATGAATATGTACGATATTTAAATTTAGATTTTGGAAACTGGACTGATTTGCGAGGTACAACTTTTAATGGATAAAAAAAAGCGACTACTTATTCTAATATTTGTATTAATATTAAGCGGAATTGTTGTGATATTCATACATAAAAATGGTTCCATGAAAGGAGATTCTATTATGGAAGAAAATGCTATTTCCGGAGATGATAATACTCATTGGTTCCATTCAAACGGTATCATCACATCCATAGATAACTCTCAAAAAAAAATCTGTGTTGATATCAGTCAAAAAAATAATTTTTTTGATGGTACCAATATTACATTAAATTGCAACAAATCATCTCTCGACATTACATATTTAGAGGCTGGTCAAGAAATTACTTTCTATTTCTTTGAGAATAATGTACTTGACACTGAAGTTGCAATAGAGAAACTAAATATCGTTACACCATAACCTTTAGGGATTAGATAGTGTTCATCTAATCCCTTTTATTATGCTATGACATAATATTGGCACATCTCTGTGATTGAAGTGTAAATTTACACATGCTACAATAAGTATTGCTTATAGTTTTCTTTATTTTCAGCACCTATAAATGGTGCTTTTTTGTACCCGTAATTCATTCAATCACTGACAACTGGTTCTAAGTATTTTATACGTACAGCATACTTAACCATATACCAAACGTAAACTGTACATACAGCCATACGTATAACGTTTTCTATTTGTATAGAAAAGAGGCGGAGCATGTGAATGAAATTCTGAATCAGGAGAAATCAATCTATATTCAGATAAGCGAAATGATAGAAAACGACATACTGCGGGATGTGCTTTTGGAGGATGAGCGCGTGCCGAGCACAAACGAGCTTGCAAAGCTGTATGCGATAAATCCGTCTACAGCGGCAAAGGGCATAAATATACTTGTGGATGCAGGAATTTTGTATAAGAAAAGAGGGATTGGAATGTTTGTGAGTGACGGAGCAAAGGAAGTAATAAGGACAAAGCGGAAAGCCCGTTTTTGTTGAAGCTGAACAATATGACGTAGCGAAAAAATAAAAACTAGAAAATTTTCGTCTACATGACGAAAAACAGTAAAATTTTTAATGTTTATCGAAAAATATTCTATAGTGATTCCCGAAATATTTTTGTATACTAGCCTTACCAACAAAACAAAGGGGGACAAAAATATATGAAGAAAAATAAAATCCGGTCCGGTTCCATTTTTGTCAGCAGAAATGGTAGCAATCATGATGGTAGCTGCTATGGCAGCGTCAATGGCCGCTTGTGGATCAGATGGGGGTTCTTCTGGTACACAGAAAGGGGGAAGCAGCACATCGACATCTGATGTTGCAAACAAGGACAAGCCACTTGTGTGGTTCAACCGTCAGCCATCAAACAGCTCAACAGGAGAGCTTGACACAACAGCACTCAACTACAACAAGGATACCTATTATGTAGGTTTCGATGCTAATCAGGGAGCTGAACTTCAGGGAGAAATGGTAAAAGAGTATATCGAGAAGAACATTGATACGATCGACAGAAATGGGGATGGCGTTATCGGATATGTACTTGCAATCGGTGATATCGGACACAACGATTCAATTGCAAGAACAAGAGGTGTTCGTAAAGCTCTTGGAACAGGCGTAGACAAGAGCGGCGAGATTGACAGTGCTCCGGCAGGAACAAACTCAGACGGAAAAGCAGCTGAGGTTCAGGACGGCAAGATTACTGTAAACGGCAAAGACTATGTAGTAAGAGAGCTTGCTTCACAGGAGATGAAGAACTCAGCAGGAGCTACATGGGATGCAGCAACAGCTGGTAATGCAATCGGAACATGGTCAGCTTCTTTCGGAGAGCAGATTGATGTTGTTGTTTCTAACAATGACGGTATGGGAATGTCAATGTTCAACGCTTGGGCAAAAGACAACAAAGTTCCTACATTCGGATATGATGCTAACAGTGATGCTGTAGCAGCAATTGCTGAAGGATACGGCGGAACAATTTCACAGCATGCAGATGTACAGGCTTACCTGACACTGAGAGTTCTTCGTAACGCACTTGACGGAGTAGATGTTGATACAGGTATCGGTACAGCAGATGATGCTGGTAACTGCCTGACAGAAGGTGAAGACTACAGATACAGTGAAGAGGACAGATCATACTACGCATTAAACGTAGCTGTAACAGCTGACAACTACAAAGACTTTACAGATTCAACAAAGATTTACGACAAGGTTTCAAAAAAGCTTGATTCAAGCAAGAGCGCAGAAAAGAAAGTATGGCTTAACATTTACAATGCATCAGACAACTTCCTTAGCTCAACATACCAGCCATTACTTGAAAAGTATGATGACCTTCTTAACCTTAAGGTAGATTATATTGGTGGTGACGGACAGACAGAATCAAATATTACTAACCGTTTAGGAAATCCGGGTGAATATGATGCATTCGCAATTAACATGGTTAAAACAGATAATGCAGCTTCATATACATCAATTCTCTCAAAATAGAGTTAAAGGTAAATTGAAATAATTAACAGGAAGGGTGGCGAAATAAAGCCTCCCTTCTTTGAAAAAGAAAGAGGAAGTGTAGATATGGTGGAAGATAAGAATGAATACATCCTGTCGATTAACGGCATGAGTAAATCATTCGGCCGAAATAAGGTTCTGAAACATATTAATTTGAATGTTAAACCGGGATCAATAATGGGCCTTATGGGTGAAAATGGAGCAGGTAAATCGACAATGATGAAATGTCTCTTCGGAACCTATCAAAAGGACGAAGGAACAATAATATTAGACGGAAGGGAAGTTAATTTTTCCGGTCCAAAAGATGCTCTTGAAAACGGGGTTGCCATGGTTCATCAGGAACTTAATCAGTGTCTCGAAAGAAGCGTTGTTGACAACCTGTTTTTAGGCAGATATCCTAAAAACTCATTAGGCATGGTTGACGAAGGAAGAATGAAAAAAGAAGCTTCCGATTTATTTAGAAAATTAGGAATAACTGTTAATATGACACAGCCAATGAAGAAAATGTCTGTGTCCCAGAGACAGATGTGTGAAATTGCAAAGGCTATTTCATATAATTCAAAGGTAATCGTACTTGACGAGCCTACATCATCATTAACAGCACCGGAAGTAGAAAAGCTGTTTAAAATGATGAGACAACTAAAAAGTCAGGGAATTTCATTAATATATATATCCCATAAGATGGACGAAATTTTTGAGATATGTGATGAAATTTCTGTTTTACGAGATGGAAGTCTGGTAATGACTAAGGACAGCAAAGATACAAATATGAATGAGCTGATATCGGCTATGGTTGGTCGTTCCCTAGATAACAGATTCCCACCTGTAGACAACAAACCGGGAGAAGTGATTTTCTCAGTGGAAAATCTTTCTACAAAATATGCACCAAAACTTCAAAATATTTCTTTTGATATAAGAAAAGGTGAAATATTTGGATTATACGGTTTAGTTGGAGCCGGTCGTACAGAACTCCTTGAAACTATATTTGGTGTCAGAACACGAGCAGCAGGTAATATAATGTATGATGGAAAAGTAATGAATTTTTCATCACCTAAAGATGCCATGGATCATGGATTTGCTTTAATAACGGAAGAAAGAAAAGCAAACGGTCTTTTCTTAAAAGGAGATATTACATTTAATACTACCATTGCAAACATGAATCATTATAAGAGAGGCATTGCTTTATCAAAGGATGACATGGTTCGTGCAACAGCAGAGGAAATAAAGGTAATGCACACCAAGTGTATGGGACCTGATGATATGATTTCAAATCTTTCAGGAGGAAATCAGCAAAAAGCAATATTTGGTAAATGGCTTGAACGTTCACCAAATGTATTTATGATGGATGATCCTACCAGAGGTATTGACGTTGGCGCAAAATATGAAATATATGAGTTGATTATTAATATGGCTAAACAGGGAAAAACAATAATAGTTGTTTCATCTGAAATGCCGGAGATATTAGGAATCACAAATCGTATTGGCGTAATGTCTAATGGACATCTTGCAGGAATAGTTAATACAAATGAAACAAATCAGGAAGAATTATTAAGGCTTAGTGCTAAATATTTGTAGGAGAGAGGAGTATTTAATATGGCAGAGAAAGGTGTTATTCTTTCGGTTGATGAAGAACAAAAGCTTCTTAAGCCGATAGATGAATATGTTGGAAAAATACAGAAACAAATAGATTCCTTACGTGCAGATGGTTCAGATAAAGTCAGAAGTTTAAAGAACCACATGGCAATTGTAAAGGAAAACAAGAATTTAACTAAAGAAGAAAAGGCAAAAATTATTGAAAGTGACAAAAAGGCTTTAGAAAAGGCAAAGGCAGTTGAAAGCTCAAACAAGAATGAAGTTTCAAAGCTTATTGCCCAGGCAGAAGAATATCTTTCAAAAAATTATGACAGCCAGTATTACAGTAAAGTTTCAGCTAGTTGTGAAAGTGAAAAAGCAGTTGAAAAAACAAATTATGAAAAAGTTTGTGCTGAATTAAAAAAGGAACATGAAGCTGCTTTAAGCAAATTATCAGATTCAGAAGAAATTAAAGACGAAAAATATGTTTATAAAAATAAATTATATGATGCTAAGATGACTCATGAATCAAAATGTCAGGAAATTAAAGACAGAAAACATGATGCATATATGCATAAGTATCATTTAATTGATTTGCTGCGTACATCAAAGTATACATTTGCCCAGAAGATGCAGCAGAGAATGGAGAATTATAAATATACATTTAATTTATCACAGTTTTTATACAAAAACGGTTTGTATATTGTAATTATTTTGATTTTTATTGCATTATGTGCAATTACACCGGTAGTTAAAAATACACAGCTTCTTACATACACAAACATACTTAATATTTTACAGCAGGCATCACCAAGAATGTTCTTAGCCCTTGGAGTTGCAGGATTGATTCTTTTAACAGGAACAGACCTTTCTGTTGGACGTATGGTTGGTATGGGCATGGTTGCTTCAACAATTATAATGCATAATGGCATTAACACAGGTGGTGTATTCGGACATATATTTGATTTCTCCAATATGGCACCTGCTGGAAGAGCAGTATTTGCTTTAGTTGTTTGTATTATTCTTACAACATGCTTTGCAATGATTGCAGGTTTCTTTATGGCGAAGTTTAAGATGCATCCGTTTATATCAACTATGGCTAACATGCTTATTATATTTGGTCTTGTAACTTATGCAACAAAGGGTGTTTCATTTGGTGCCATTGATCCGGCAATTCCAAATATATTTATTCCACAACTGGGAGGATTCCCAACAATTATTTTGTGGGCAGTAGTTGCAATAGCAGTTGTATGGTTTATCTGGAATAAGACAACCTTTGGAAAGAACTTATTTGCAGTAGGTGGAAACCCTGAAGCAGCATCAGTTTCCGGTATATCAGTATTTAAAGTTACAATGGGAGCTTTCATTCTTGCAGGTATCCTTTATGGATTCGGTTCATGGCTTGAATGTAACAGAATGGTTGGTTCCGGTAGTGCAGCTTACGGACAGGGATGGGATATGGATGCCATTGCAGCCTGCGTAGTAGGTGGTGTTTCATTTACAGGTGGTATTGGTAAAATCTCAGGTGTTGTAACAGGTGTTCTTATATTTACATCTCTTACATATTCACTTACAATTCTTGGAATTGACACAAACCTTCAGTTTATTTTTGAAGGAATCATTATTCTTGCAGCAGTAACACTTGACTGCCTTAAATATGTACAGAAGAAATAATGGAAAAGTAATAAAATTTTTTTAATGATAAATGCTAAAAGTCGTTCTGATTGTCTAAGGGCAGTTAGGACGATTTTAGCATTAATTATTTTATTTGATTTAATTGTTTGTTATAATAATTAAATAGAAATACAGGATAAAATAACTATTAAATAAGGAAAGTATTATGGATAAATATAAAGTCATTCTAGTAGATGATGAAGAAGAAGTTATTGATGTAATTAAACAAAAAATAGCATGGGACCAGCTGGGATTTCAGGTAGTTGGCAGTGCAACTAATGGAGTAAAGGCATTAGAGCTTGTTGAAAAGACACAGCCGGATGTGGTTATTACTGACATTAAGATGCCTTTCATGGATGGCCTTGAGTTATCTAAAAGGCTTAATGATGATTACAGAAATATTCACATAATTATATTTACGGGATTTGATGAATTTGAATATGCAAAGGAAGCAGTTCATCTTGAGGTTGAAGAATATATGTTAAAACCCATCAATTCTCAGGAATTAACTGAATGTTTAAAAAGAGTCAAAAATTCATTAGATGTAGAAAGAGAAGAAAAATTAAATGTTCAGAAACTTGAGAATTATTTTAATGATGTACTTCCAATACTTCAGACCAATTTATTTGTTTCGTTAATTGAAGGAAGAGTTGACGAAGGGGAATATTCAAAATTTGTGGATTCATATAAAATTGATTTTAGGGGGCCATATTATTGTTGTGCGATTTTCCATACATCTACCCATAATGTTCCTGAAAATATGGAACCATTGTTACTGTCTATGTCTGTTGAAAGGGAAATAAAGGAAAGAATTGCCGAAAGACTAAATTGCAGGGAATTTATTTATTTAGGAAATACGTTATTAATTGTAGAATTAAGTTCTAAAGAAAAAATGGTGGAATTTACGGATATTTGTGACAAATTCTGCAAATGGGTAAACAGGGTTATCGGTGCCGTGGTTACAGCGGGTATAGGCAGAATGTGTGATAATATATTAAACATAAACAGTTCTTATGAAGGAGCAAGAGAGGCAGTATCATACAGGGTTTTATATGGAACCAACAGGGCAATTAATATAGAAGAAATTGCACCTAATGAGCAAAACATGACTATACAGTCAGAAGATTCAAAAATGCATGATTTATTTAAGGCAATATATTTAGGAAACAGTAAATCCATAGAAGATGCAGTTAGCAGGGAAATAGAAAAATTACACAAAAATGCTAATACAGTCAGCCAGTATAATTTAGTAATAATGGAAATGGTAGGGGCATTTTACAGATTTTGTGCCAACAACTTTATGGACTTTAACGACTTTTTAAATGGAATAGATAATCCTTATGAAAATGTTCCTCAAATGGACGAAAACACCTTGGAATCATGGTTAATTGACTGTTCATTAGGTGTAAGCGGGAAATTAAAAAGTGTCCGAAACAGCAAGTCAATGAGTTTAGTAAATGACGGAAAGAACATAGTAAGGGACAGATATATGGAACCGGATTTATCCTTAGATAAAGTATGTTCTTTAATGGGAGTATCAAATTCATATTTTTCATCTGTGTTTAAAAAGGAAGTAGGTAAGTCCTTTGTTACATATCTTACAGATTACCGAATGGAAATTGCTGCAGGATTAATAATGGATACAAATGAAAAAAGCTACAAAATAGCTGAAATGGTGGGATATACCGACGCCAATTACTTCAGTTATGTATTTAAGAAAAAATATGGAGTATCTCCATCTAAATATAGAAATGAGAAATTAGGTAAATAATTACGGGAAATATGGCAATAGTGGATAAAATAAAAAAAGCAGACGGGAAAAATAAAAAAGGCGGCATAAGGTCTTTTCGTGAAGGAACGGTGAGATTTGATATTCAGTCTATTATTATGGCAGTTTTAACCACATTAACGATTATTACTACTATAATTATGGGACTGCTTATTTATAACAGATTTAAGATTTCAGCGGAAGAAACCTCTGTGTCCGGTGCAGAAGACATTATAGATAGTGTAGTAGATAAAATAGACGGAGACCTTCTTGAAATTAGGCAGATCTCAAATGTGGCAAATTATAATATTGTTCAGCAATATGATGTATCAGACCAAATGCTTAATAAAGAGTTTAGTTTATTATATGAAATTAATTCGGACAAAATACAAAGTATGGCATTATATGATACTTCCGGAAAGCTTATTGCAGCTGAACCTGTAGCATCAGAGAAAGAAAATGCCTATGTAAAACAACAGGATTGGTTTTCCAATGCCACAGATGAAATTGAAAACATCCATTTTTCCACACCCCACATACAGAATTTATTTACCGACGGAGCTTTTAAATATTACCGGGTGGTATCCCTAAGCCGTTCCGTAGATATTAATGATGGGGAAACGCCGGTTAGTGGTGTCTTACTTATAGATATGAAGTATTCCATTATAGAAGAAGCTTTAGATAGAATTAATGAAGATACAAATGGAATATATTATTATTTGTGCAACAGCGATGGAGAATTAATTTATCATCCAAGAAAGGTGGAAATAGACAGGGGAATTATTTCGGAAGAAAGTACCCGGATTGCAGGCTATGAAGATGGAACCTATGAATTAAATCTCAATGGAGGCAGGGCAAATTATATTATAAGTAGTATTGCCTATACAGGATGGAAAGTTGTGGGTGTGGTTCCTGATAAAATTCAGACAATAAGCATAAATAAATTCAGGTATTACGTTATCATAACCATTATTTTCTTAATTATGATGCTTCTTGTGGTAAACAAAATAGTATCGGGAAAAATATCCAGACCTATATTAAATCTTAATGATTCAGTAAAATCCTACGAGGCAGGGGGTAAAAACAGAATATACATTGGAGGTTCCTCGGAAATCAGGGATTTAGGATATTCAGTACAAAAATCCTATGAGCAAATTGAGGACTTAATGAAGGAAATCATAAGACAGCAAAATGAACGAAGAAAAAGTGAAATGGATGCCCTACAAAGCCAGATTAATCCTCATTTCTTATATAATACATTGGAGTCCATCACATGGATGGTTGAAGCCGGTAAAAACAAAGAAGCGGTATTTATGATTTCTGAGCTTGCCAAGTTACTTAGAATAAGTTTGTCAAAGGGAAGAACCATAATTAAAATATCTGATGAATTACAGCATAGCAAAAGCTATATGAATATACAGATGGTAAGGTATAAGGAAAGATTCAAAATCAGATTTGACGTGGATGATGAAATTAACGACTATTGTATTGTCAAACTTGTTATACAGCCGATACTGGAAAACGCCATATATTATGGTGTGGGAGACATTGATATAGATGACGGCGAAATAGTTGTTACAGGTAAAAAAATAAATGACGATATATTTATAACCGTGGAAGATAACGGAATGGGAATGAGAGAGGAAGTAGTTGAGAATATACTTAAGGATAATAGTAAAACCCCTAAGCATGGTTCAGGAGTAGGGGTTATAAACGTTCATTCAAGGATTAAATTAATGTTTGGAGACCAATATGGCTTAAGTGTAGAAAGTGAAGCAGACGAAGGAACAAAAGTTACCATTCACATACCTGCAATTCCTTTTAATGAAGAAAACAGAAAAAATCTGGAAAATCAAAACATAGGAAGGAAGGATGAAAATGAAAAAAAATAAGATGGCCTTTCTCATTACGGAAATAATATTGTGTATGTTGGCAGTATTATTCACATATAGAATATTTGACCATGAAACACCGGAAAAAAAGATTGCAGTTATTGTGGAAAATTCCGGTGATAAAAACTGGGATGCGTTAATAAATGGTTTAAAAAGTGCGGCAAAAGTTAATAACTTACATTTAATTATATGTAACACAGATGATATTTATAGCTTTCAGGACGAAAAGGAACTGATGAAAGAACAGATTGACAATGGGGCAGAGGGATTTATTATCTGTCCGGCTCCCGGATCAAACACAAAAAATGAAATAAAGAAAATCTGTGGCGATATTCCATTTATATTTATAGTGGAAGATGCTTTTATGGGAGATGACGGGGAAAAATCGGGTTATCCTGTAATTAAGCCTGACAATTATAAAATTGGTTACAAGTTAGGAGAAAGCATTGTTAATGATTCAGCCAGAGGAAAAACAAAGGAAATAGGAGTTATTTTAGACCAGCACGAAAAAGAAAAAACTGTCAACACATACAAAGGTTTTATGGATGCCATAGAAGATTCAGATATTAAGGTGGCATGGACTTACAGTGGAATACGGGACCAGGATATTTGCAGCATTGTGAAAACCAAATCAAAGGTAGATTATCTGGTGGCAATGGACAATTATTCCTTAGATGAATTGGGAGCAAACAGTGAAAACGGGGTGTACAATGGGGCACAGATATACGGTATAGGCAGCAGCGAAAAATCCATAAGTTTGTTAGATAACGGAAATGTAAATTGTATTGTTGCTATTGATAGTTATGATATAGGTTATAGAAGTGTTATGGAAATTTCTAAAAAGCTTAACAAATTATTTTATGAAATGAAAAGTTACAATGTTAAGGTAAAAGTAATTTATCAGAAAGATTTATTTACTGATGAAATGGAAAGGTTTTTATATTCTTATGAGTAAAATAAATAAGAAGGCAGTTATTGCATTTGTAATGGGAATTGTACTTATATGTACCGCTACAGGATGTAGTCAGAAGAAAAAAAGCAGAGATGACTTTTTAAAGGTGGGTATAGTTACATATACTCAGGATGATCCTTTTATAAATGCAATGGTAGAAAAGGTTAAGGAAGATTTAAAGGCCATGGAAAGTGATGACATGAAGATAATTGTGTCAGGAAGAAATGGCGATGATGACCAGAGAAATCAAAATGAATTAGTTGAAGAAATGATAGATGCAGGATGCGATATAATGTGTGTCAATTTGGTGGACAGAACTGCACCGGGGAAGATTATTAAGCTTGCCAGACAAAATAACATACCTATAATTTTCTTTAACCGTGAGCCTGTAAGGGAAGATCTTATGCAGTGGGACAAGCTATATTATGTTGGTTGTGCTGCAGAGCAGTCAGGAGTTATGCAGGGAGAAATCGTTGCAGATTATTTGGCGAAACATCCGGATGTGGATAAAAATAAAGACGGCAAAATACAATATGTTTTATTAGAGGGTGAAGCAGGACATCAGGATGCCATAAGCAGAACAGATTGCTCAGTAAAGACAATTATACAAAATGGAATTGACTTGGAGAAATTAAGCTATCAGTTTGCAGATTGGAACAGAGGTCAGGCGGAAAACAGAGTTACCCAGTTAATAAGTCAGTATAAAAACAGAATAGAACTGATTATTTCCAATAATGATGAGATGGCATTAGGAGCCGTTGCCGCATACAAAAAATCCGGGTACGGAAAGAAAGAGATGCCTATAATATTTGGAATTGACGGGTTAGAGGATGCTTTAGAGGCAATAAAAAACGGGAAAATGCAGGGAACAGTGTACAACGATAAAGAAGACCAGGCTATGGAAATAGCAAAATTAGTGGTTGATGTTTTTAAAGGAAACAGTTTGCAAGGTCACAACTTAAATCAGGGCAAATATTATGTTTCCCAGTATAAAAAGGTAGATATTGATAGTGTAGATAGTTTTATAGGAAGATAAGGAGCACAGGAGATTTATATGGAGGATACATGGATTAGGGAGTTTTATAATGAAACAGACCCGGAAGCAAGACTGGAAATTTTAAATGACCATAAATTAGAAGATGAAATAGGGCTTTTTATGGAAAAATTATGGATTGCCAGGTACGGAAAAAGAAAGCCTAAGAAAGATTTGTTTATGGGTTATCTTATGCAGATGAAAAGTCTGTCTGAAAGAAATGCAATGGATATAGGGGGAAGCAAAAAGAAAGAGCTATATGAAATTATCAATGGATTATACCTGTTTAATGCCTGTGAAAGAAGCACTAAGGAGCAGGAAATTTTGTTTCTTGAAATGAAAAATGTATTTTTAAAGTTTATAGAAACCAGTAAAAACGGAAGGGGATTTACATCTGCTGTGTTTGGTCTGGGGCAATTATCTGATGAAGGAGTGGCAAAAAAGATTGCTGAACAAATAAGTGCAATTGCCTTTTATACCCCTCATATGTTTCACTTAGACAGGGAATTTGAGATTTTTCAGAATGCAGCCTTATCTGCATACAGAGAAAAGTACCCTAACAGGGAACATTTTCTTACAAAATAAAATTTGTTTATGAGAAGGAACTATCCCTTAAATTAATATAAAAAGCATTTAAAAGGATAGTTCCGGGAGGATATTATAAGGTGTTTATAAATTTTTTAAAGGATGTAAGTCCGTCAGGGGTACACTTATAAACACCGGCATCTTCTAAAACTTTTATGAAAACTTTTCCTATTTCATCCTGTAAAACGGAAAATATATTATCACATGTTATGTCATTTCTATGGGTCAGAATGTCTTTGACCCATTTTTCGTGCTTTGCTATGTGACTGTTTGAGGAAATGTCCTTTTCATTTATTATATAATTTGCCAGCAGATTCATTTCCTCTTTAAGCCTTGATGGAAGAACTGCCAGTCCCATTACTTCTATAAGCCCGATATTTTCCTTTTTAATATGGTGTAGCTCCTCATGAGGGTGGTATAACCCAAGAGGATGCTCTTTAGTAGTAATATTATTTCTGAGAGTTAAATCCAGCTCATATTTACCATTTCTAAAACGGGCAATTGGGGTAATGGTATTGTGAAGCCCGTTGTCTGTTTTGGCAAAAATATAAGCATCACTGTCAGTGTAACTACGCCATTTATTAAGAATGTGTTCAGCTAAGTCTATAATATCTTCAGTGGAATCTGAAGTAAGTCGTATAACTGATAAAGGCCATTTTAATATGTCACAGGAAACATTAGGGTATCCCTCTACATTAAATGAATATAAGGATGAAGCCCTTGCCATGGCAAAAGTATAATTTCCTCCCTGAAAATGGTCATGGCTTAGTACGGAGCCTCCAACAATTGGAAGGTCTGCATTAGAACCAATAAAATAGTGAGGAAACATTTTAACAAAGTCAAAAAGCTTTACAAAGGTGGATTTGTCTATCTTCATAGGAACATGCTCACCATTAAACACAATACAGTGTTCATTGTAGTACACATAAGGGGAGTATTGAAGATACCACGGGGTACCATTAAGAGTTAAGGGAATAATCCTGTGATTTTCCCGGGCAGGGTGGTTTACATGACCTGCATAGCCCTCATTTTCCTTACAAAGAAAACACTTAGGATAGTCAGAGGACTTAACATTCTTTGCAGCAGCAATTGCCTTAGGATCTTTTTCAGGTTTGGATAAATTAATGGTAATGTCTAATTCTCCGTAATCAGAATTAACTTTCCACTTTAAGTCTTTTGCAATTCTGTCTAAACGAATATAATTAGTATTGCAACTGAAATTATAGTAAAAATCTGTTGCAGCTTTAGGGGATATTTCATAATGCTTTTTAAAATTCTCCTGAACCTGTGAAGGCATAGGAGTGATACAACCCATTAATTTAGTATCAAATAAATCCCTGTAGGTTATGCTGTCAGGTATGAGATTTTTTTCTACTGCAATATCAGTTAAAGACTTAAGTATCTCATTAAGAGGGGGAAGGTCATTATCTATATCAGGATTTGAAAAATAATCCCTGTTATATAATGAAATAATAGTATTTATGCAGTAATATTTATCCGCCTCTTTAATTAAATCTTTCCTTATTCCGTAAGTAACTAATTGTTTAATATATGTATCTAACATACTTTGGTACCTCCCACGTTTCTAATGGATAAAATATGACAAGAATCAGTTCCAAAAACTTTTTCTATATATTTTTTATATTCATCAACAATACTGTTTTTTACGAAAACCTGAATGGTTCCGGCAAATCCACCGCCGTGAACACGGCACACACCGTCGTCACCCAAAAAGTTTTCCGTAAGGGTAAGTGCCAGGGAAATAGGCTGATTTGTGGCTTCCTTTGGAGAATAAATATTTTGAAGAAGTTTATAAGAAGAATCTCCGGATTCCTTTACAGTGTGCAAAAATTCCTCAAACTCGTAATTCTTTAATGCCTTACTTTCAACCTGAACACGTCTGTTTTCGTTAAAGAAATGAATTGCCCTAAGAATTGCTCTTGAGCTGACTTTTTTAGAAAGCACGGGAATTTCATTAAAAAATTCCTCACTATTTATTTCACCTAACAAATTTTTACCCATGGCAGCGGCAACTTCCTTCATTTCATAAGGAATGCTGGCATAATCATCTGTTAAATCAGCATGGGAACCCTTTGTGTCCACGATACAAAGAGAATATCCTTCTTTATTCAGGTCAAAATTAACCTGTTCTATAACAGGGTTTTCCGGATCCTTAAAATTAATGTGAACAAAATTACCTACTGAACATGCCATCTGATCCATTAATCCGCAAGGCTTTCCAAAAAACTGATTTTCAGCATACTGACCGATAATGGCAATATCCACAGGAGAAATGGTCATGTTGTTAAAAAGCCCTGAAAGAATAGTGCCTATAAGGGTTTCAAATGCAGCAGAAGATGAAAGACCTGCACCGTTTAACACATCACTGGTTATGCAGGCGTTAAATCCTCCGATTTTAAAGCCGTGATTAGTAAAACCATTTAATACCCCTTTAATAATGGAAGTTGTAGTGCCTTCTTCCTCTTTGTTGTAGGAAATATTATTTAAATCAATTTCTATAGGTGCATATCCTATGGAATATATATTAATCTTATTATGGGAATTGTTAGAAACTATAGCTATGGCATCAAGATTGATGGAAGCAGCAAGAACCTCGCCATGCTGGTGGTCTGTATGATTACCGCCTACTTCCGTTCTTCCTGGAGCACTGTATATTTCAACGTCTGTGTCACCAAACAAAGAAATACTTTTATTAATCATATCAGTATAACGTTTTCTCTGATAATTAATGGCTTCCCTATTGTCCGGGTAAAGCTTTATCAATACATCGTCAAATTCTTTATTTTCAAATTTTCTTAATATTTCTCCTGAGTTAATCATTTTGTACCTCCGAATCTATCCTTTTTAGTAAATATATAATAAGTTTAGTAAAAAATCAACACTTTCACGAAAATATTTACTAAATTTTTAAAAAAACTAGTAAAATTTATAAAAATAATATATACTTGTAAAAGATGTAATACATAACGTGGAGGTTATATATGGCAACGATTAAGGATATAGCTGAAAAATCAGGAGTAAGTGTATCGGCAGTGTCAAGAATACTTAACAATGATCCTACATTATCAGCTTCATTAGAAACTAAACGGAAAGTAATGAAAGTGGCAAAGAAGCTGGGGTATAAAAAAATACCCAAAGCCAGCAAAGCCCTGTTTAAGCTGGGAATTTTGCAATGGTTTTCACCAAAGCAGGAAATGGAGGACAGTTATTACTTAGATATTAGAAGAGGTGTAGAAGATTTTTGCCTGAAAAACAGCGTGGAAATAGTAAGAACCTTTAAAACTGATGTTAATTACCTGGAACAGTTAGAAAGTGTCGACGGACTAATATGCATTGGAAAATTCAGTGATATTGAAATAAAGGAATTAATAGAAATAACAGATAATATAGTATTTTTGGATATGCCTGTTAAAAATTATCTGGCATCTTCCATTACAATGGACTTTAAAAAGGCTGTTTATGATGTTATGGAATATTTTGAAGAATTGGGACATAAACAGGTGGCATTTTTAGGAGGAATGGAATATCTGGATGAAAATACGGAATTTGAAGATGACAGAAAAAGATATTACTGTGAATTTTGTGAAAGTCGTGGATATGAATATGAAAAATGGTTAAAAACAGGTATGTATTCCGTAGATTCAGGCTATGAAATGATGGAGGAAATAATAAAATCCGGAGACTTGCCTACCGGGGTATTTGCAGCCAGCGACCAGATTGCCATAGGAGCCATAAAGGCACTGGGAGATTATAAAATTAATGTACCGGAAAGGGTGTCAGTTATGGGATTTGATGATTCAGACATATGTCGTTATTCCACACCGGAGCTTGCCACGGTACATGCTCCTGCATATGAAATGGGACAATATGGTGTAAATATTTTGTTCGCAAATTCCAATTTAAGCCGTAATGCACCCATTAGAATAAAAATGGCATGTAAACTTGTTAATAGAAAAAGCTGTGGAAAGGTAAAATAGTAAAATGAAAAAAGAAGAGTTTGGAAGGGTATCAGACAATACAGTTGCAACGTTATATACGTTGGAAAACAAAAATGGAATGAAAGTGAAAGTCACGGATTTTGGGGCAACTTTGGTTTCCATAGAAGTTAAGGACAAAAATAATGTTTTAACGGACGTGGTTTTAGGCTACGACAGTGGGGCGGAATATGAAAATTCTGATACATTTTTTGGAGCAAACGTATGTAGAAATGCCAACAGAATATCAGATGCCAAATGCGTGATAGAGGGTGTAGAGTACAAACTTGAAGCTAATGATGGAAAAAATAATCTTCATAGCGGAAAAAACTGCACTGCCCATAAAATGTGGGAAAAATGCGGGGAAGAAAATGAAAACAGCATATCTTTCAAGATATTAAGCAGGGATATGGAACAGGGATTTCCCGGAAATATGGAGATTATCCTTACATATACACTGTTAGATGATAACACCCTTAAGCTGTCATATAAGGCAAAAACAGATAAAACAACAGTGGCAAATTTTACAAATCATTCCTACTACAACTTAAATGGTCATAGCAGTGGCAGTATATATAATCATGTACTAAAACTAAATGGAAAATATTTTACCCCGGTGAAATCAAAAGAATCCATACCTACCGGTGAAATTAGAAACGTACAGGGTACACCATTTGATTTTACAAAGGAAAAAAAAATAGGAAAGGATATTCACTGTCAGGATGAACAGCTGGCATTTGGAAGTGGATATGACCATAATTTTGTTATAGATAAAGAAGGCAATGAGTTAGTAAAGGCAGCCACAGCTTATGGCGATAAGTCGGGAATTGTAATGGAATTATATGCAGACACTCCGGGAATACAGTTATATACTGCAAACTTTGTGGAGAATGAATTAGGGAAAAATGGGGCAATATATCAGAAAAGAGAAGCTTTTTGCTTAGAACCTCAATATTTTCCAAATCACATAAATGAAAGGAATTTCAAATCGGGAATATTGTTGCCTGATGATGAGTATCATTTGAATATACAGATGAAATTTTACACAAGGCAGAAATAAGGGAAAACCCCATAAAATAGGCAGTTTTCCTTGACAAAGGATATTAAATAGAGTATAAACTTTATAGATGATGAGAGAAGAATCTCATTAATAATCAAGATAATTATCAAGGAGGAATAACGATGAACAAGACAGAATTCGTAGCAGCTATCGCAGAAGAAGCTGGAATTTCAAAGACAGACGCAGCTAAAGCAGTTAAGGCTTTCACAGACGTTGTAGTAGAAGAAATGAAGAAAGGTGAAAAGATTCAGTTAGTTGGATTTGGTACATTTGAAGCAGCTGAAAGACCTGAACGTCAGGGAATCAATCCTGCAACAAAGGAAAAAATCACAATTCCTGCAGCTAAGGTTCCTAAATTCAAAGCTGGTGCAGCTTTAAAGAACGCTCTTAACTAATTTGTAATATATAGATTTTGAAACACATCAGGTGTTTCGAAATCGTAGTTGACCAGCCATGAAATGGCGTGATTTGCGAAGCAAATTTATGAAACGGTAATCCTACACCGTTTCGTAAGTTATAGTTATTGAAAGCATTGCGTACTTACAACTTTTGTGAGTACGCATTTATTTTTTTTATTATATTTACATTAAAAAAAAGGAGGCACAGAAATGAGAATAGATAAATTTTTAAAGGTATCAAGAATAATAAAAAGACGTACAGTTGCCAATGATGCATGCGATGCCGGAAGAGTTTTAGTAAACGACAAGGTGGTTAAGGCATCCTATGATGTTAAGGTAGGTGACATTATACAGATACAGTTTGGACAAAGAACCGTAAAGGTAGAGGTGTTAAATTTAAACGAGACGGTAAAGAAGGAAGCCGCTTCAGAAATGTATAAGGATTTAAGCTGATAAGGCAACTTAAAAGCATAAATTATGTTATTGTGAATATATTGTCCTATAAGAAATTTGGGGTGGTTATCCTATGGAACAAAGTAATATATCAAAATCTCACAAACTTTCAATGGACAATAGAAAACGCCTTACCCTTACAGGCATAAAAGATGTTGTATCCTTTGATTTAACCCAGATTCTGTTAGAATCAACCTTGGGAATGATTCATATTAAGGGTAGTGACATTAAGGTTACAAGACTTAGCCTTGAAAAGGGAGAAGTAGATATTGAGGGAACGGTAGACAGCATTGTTTATTCAGATGTTAAGGATTATGGAGAAAAAGGAAAATCCATTCTTAAAAGGATGTTTAAATAATGAGCGGGCAGATAAGTGAAGAGGCAATGCTTATACTTATGAGCATTTATGGGGGAATTGTTTTAATAATATGCTACGATGTAGTGCGGATATTAAGGCGGATATTTCCTGCAAAGCTGTTTAGGGTAATAGTTGAAGATGCCATTTACTGGACTTTTGCATCAATATTTATGTTTAACATATTTTTAAGATACAATTATGGAAAACCACGTTTTTTCTCTGTGATTATGGCTCTTGGCACCATGGCGGTTTTTGAATGGATTATTGGCAGGAAAATTATAGATGCTTTAGCATTAAGAATAAAAAAACTTGGCAGAATTTTAGCAAAGCCATTGAAAAAGTTATGTAAAGTGGTTAAACTTATATTTTATAAGGTAATTAAAAATATAAGAGCAAAGAAGGAAAAAAAGAATGCCGGAAGAAAGTGGAAGAAGAGCCACGTCAAGGCTAAACACCATAAGGCAAAAAAGAATAAAGAGTAAAAGAATGATACTTTCCATATCTTTTGTGGTAGTTGCTTTTTGTATAGTAATGGGCATACAAATGTACAACCAGTACAAAACCTTAAATGAACTAAAAGCACAGGAAAGCAAGCTACAGAAGAAGTATGAAAAGGAATTACAGCTGTCAGAGGAACTAAAGGAAAGAGAAGAATATGTAAAGACTGACAGTTATATAGAAGAGATGGCAAGGAAGTTAGGATTGCTTTATCCTAATGAGGTTATTATAAAGCCGGAAGAATAAATTAAAAGGTTTCGAGGATGTTACTAATTAGCAGCCCTTGGAACCTTTTTAAGTTGATGTCGAAAATTATAAGGATTATCAGCCTTTATTTTGACAAAAAAAAACTTTGACAGGGGGTATACTTTCTTGTGTAAAAAATAAGCAAGGAGGGAGTAATGAGCCGAAAAATACTCAAATTATTTTTTCTACTAATGATAGGAGTGGGAACCTGCATAGTCCCAATGCTTGGATTTTTTCCTATAGCAGAAAGCTACTACAGTGCGCTATGCATAGTAAAATTTTTACCTTTTGTGGCATGGCCCATAATGGTAGTTACTATATTTAAGTGGGGGGGATTATTAGCAGCAATAAAATATGGAACAATGATGGCAACAACAGGCTTGTGTGTAAGCGGATATAAAAAAGGAGTGGCCGAATACAATCCATATATTGCAGCGGTAATAGTATCTATAGTAGCAACGGCTGTGGAAGCAATGGACTGGGCTATGAATGGAATGGTTAAGCGGGAGTTATATGGATTAGTTCCTATAGTAATGCTTACATGGTCAACCACCATAATATTTACATACTTTGTAAAAAAGGTTATGTATTATTACCCAAGAGACAAAAATTATCCCGGAGATTACAAGAATCTGGAAAATGAAAAGAATGAGGGAATGATAAGAACATCTGAGGCTTTTAAAAGTCTGGCAACGGAAATAAAGAAAATGTCAGCCTTTGAGCGGAATCAGGAAATTCCTATGGAGGGGGTAATTGAGAGAGAAATTGAAGGAAATATATGCAGAGGGTGTGAAAATGGGCAGATACAGTATTTGGAAAGGGCCAGATTGAATTATCTTTGGTACAACAAAATGTTGGAAACCAGGGAGGCAATGGCGATACAGCTAAATGAAATGGCAAAACTTTTGGAGTATTATACCAAACCCATGTATGATGAAACAAAGGTTTTGTTTGGAATGAATGACTATTTAAAGCATAAGCTAAGAGAAAGAAAAATACTTACCAGAAAAATATCCATTAATGAAAATGGAAAAGGACGGCTGGAAGTTCGCATGATGGCAAAGAAAAGGGCTAAAGGAGACATAAAAGTAGAATTAATGGAAAATGTTGTGTCTGAAGCCTTAGGAAAGAAAATGCGGGCATCTAAGGAGAACATAATGGATTTAAGAGAGGATTTTAGTCAGTATTGTTTCTTTGAGGAAGTTAATTTTATGACAATTAGCGGAACAGCAAGAAGAACAAGGGAAGATGAAGAATGTTCCGGGGATAACTTTACAGTGATGGAAATGAATACGGGACAGACATTTATGAGTATATGTGATGGGATGGGCTCAGGAAAGAAAGCCAAACAATACAGTGAGATGATAATTGATATGCTTGAACATTTGTCTGAAAGCGGTTTTTCTGAAAGTACGTCACTTAAACTGATTAATTCAATACTTCTTGCAGGAAATCAGTGGCAGGAGCCTACTGCGGTGGATATGGCATTAATAGACCAGTATTCCGGTATTTGTCAGTTTCTAAAACTGGGTGCGGCGTGCACATATATTAAAAGAGGAAGCTGGGTGGAATGTATCAAATCCACATCCCTTCCCATGGGAGTGTTTCAGGAGGTGGATGTAGAGGCAATAACAAAAAAATTATATGATGGAGATTTTGTAATAATGATTTCGGATGGCATTGTGGATGCCCTGAAATGTGAAGATAAGGAGGAGGCAATGGGACGTTTGATTATGGAAATAAATACTTCAAGTCCAAGAGAAATGGCATTACATATTTTAAGCAGGACACTGGCAATGACAGATGGAATCCCGAAGGATGACATGACGGTGCTTTGTACCGGGATATGGGAAAAAATTGGAGGAGGAGGAAACTAAATGAACGAAGTTCATTTATGGGAATGTTTCCGACGAACTGCCGCTGACCGAAGGGAGGGGGCGTTACATTATGTAGGAAACTAAATGAACTATATATATTTGACAGAAAAACCACCATAAAGTATATTAGAAATATGGTTGAAAAGGTTTTTAAATTTATAAAAGAAAATAGAATATTTGACAGTGGAGACAGCGTCATACTGGGAGTTTCAGGAGGCGCTGACTCCATTTGTATGCTTACAGTTTTATGTAAACTAAAACATAGATTAAATCTTAAACTTTATGTGGTACATGTTAATCACGGAATAAGGGGAGGGGATGCCCTGGAAGACGAAAACTTTGTGAAAGAATTTTGTGAAAAGGAAAATCTCTCTTTTTTTCCATACCATATTAATGTGCCTGAAATAGTAAAGAAAACCGGTATGTCGGAGGAGGAAGCCGGCAGAAGGGAAAGATACAGAATTTTTTATGAGCTGGCAAATGAACTAAAGGCTGATAAAATCGCAGTGGCACACAATTTAAATGACAATAGTGAAACAATACTGTTTAATATGTTCAGAGGCACGGGAATTAAGGGAATGACAGGCATTCCGGTACAAAGGGACAAAATTGTAAGACCACTTCTTTGTGTAACAAGGGCAGAAATTGAAGCATATTTAGACAGTTTAAACATTAGTTATTGTATGGATATAACAAATAAATCTACAGAATATACAAGAAATAAAATCCGATTGGAGCTTTTGCCCTATATAAAAGAAAATATAAATAAAAAAGCTGAATATAATATTGTAAATGCGGCTGAAAAATTAAGTGAAATTAATGATTATATGGAGCAGCAGGTTGATGCAGAATATAAAAAATATGTAAAGGGTAATTTAATTTTAAATGAGGGAGAATTTCTCCATCCCGCTGTTAAAAATCAGGTTATAAGGCGGGTTATTGAAAATCAGGCAGGCTGCCTTAAGGACATAATGGATGTTCATGTAAGGGACGTTGCCACATTATTTAAAGGTCAGGTTTCAAAAAAAATAAATCTTCCTTATAATCTTATTGCAGTAAAGGAATATGACGGAGTTATAATAAAAAAAGCTGAAAATAAACAGCAGGATTTCAAGGAAAAAGTCCTAATTGATAAGGGCAGGATTTTTAAAGACGACACAGTAGAAATTGTTAGTGAAAATAATGGATTTAACAGGGAAAATATAAAGGAATTAGTATATACGAAATGGCTTGATTATGATAAAATAGATAAGTTAATTCTGAGAACAAGAGCTAAGGGTGATTACATTGTAATTGATGATAACGGCAGGAAGAAAAAACTCAAGGAATATTTTATTAATGAAAAAATAAAAAAAGAGGATAGAGATACCATGCCGCTGTTAGCTGACGGAAACCATATTGTGTGGATTCCGGGATATAGAATCAGTGCATATTATAAGGTTACACCGGAAACAAAGAACATTATAAGAATAAATTATAAAAATAAGGAGTAATACTATGAGACACAAAATAGCAGAGTACATTAGTGAGGAAAAGTTAGACAAAAGAATCAGGGAACTGGCAGCTCAGATAAGTAAGGATTATGCCAAAAAGGAAATAAGATTAATTTGCATTTTAAAGGGAAGTGTTTTTTATACATGTGAACTGGCAAAGAGAATAACAGTTCCGGTAACACTGGATTTTATGAGTGTTTCAAGCTACGGCTCAGGAACTGAAAGCTCAGGAACCATTACAATTAAAAAGGATTTAGATGAAAGCATTGAAGGTCTTGATGTTATTGTTGTGGAAGACATAATTGACTCAGGAAATACATTAAGCAGACTTATTCCTATGTTAAAAGAGAGAAAGCCTGCAAGTCTTAAGGTTACTACATTGTTAGATAAGCCGGATAGAAGAGAAGTAGATGACGTAAACGTTGATTACGTAGGATTTGAAATTGAAGACAAATTCGTAGTAGGCTATGGTCTTGATTACGATCAGAGCTACAGGGATTTACCATATATTGGAATAGTAGAATTATAATACATTTAAGGAGGCAGATTTGAACACATTAAAAAGGGGTAGTCTTTCAAAGATATATATTGTGGTTCTGATATTAGTTATTGGATACGTACTTTATAATATCTGTGGAGGTCTTATAACCAGCGACTATAAATACAAAGATTTCTTAAATGACATGAAAAATAAAAATGTCAGTGAAATCACCATAAAACAGAATAAGGAAATTCCTACAGGAAAGATTATTGTTAAATTAAAAAATGACGAAACAAAAAGTGTTTATGTTTCAGATGTAAATAAAGTATCTGATGATATTGAGGAAATCAACAATAATGTTGGAACAGACATCCGACCTTATTTAGAGGATGTAAGCAGGGACAGCATTTTTCTTACAACTGTTTTGCCAATGATTCTTTTAGGAGTTGTGGTATTAATTGTTTTTATGATGATGAACGCCAACGCTAATGGTGGCGGTGGTAAAATGGCTAACTTTGGAAAAAGCCGTGCAAAGATGGTTATTGATATCAAAAACATGGATTTCTCAAAGGTTGCCGGTTTAGAAGAAGAAAAAGAGGAATTGGAAGAAATAGTTGACTTCCTTAAGAATCCTAAAAAATACATTGATCTTGGGGCAAGAATCCCTAAGGGTGTACTTTTAGAGGGGCCTCCGGGAACAGGTAAAACTCTTTTGGCTAAAGCAACTGCAGGAGAAGCAAAGGTTCCGTTTTTCACTATTTCAGGTTCTGATTTTGTGGAAATGTTTGTAGGTGTAGGTGCATCACGAGTAAGAGATTTATTTGCGGAAGCAAAGAAAAATGCACCATGTATTATATTTATTGACGAAATTGATGCCGTTGCAAGACGACGTGGAACAGGTATGGGTGGTGGACACGATGAACGTGAACAGACACTTAACCAGATGTTAGTTGAAATGGATGGTTTTGGTGTTAACGAGGGAATTATCGTTATGGCTGCAACAAACCGTGTGGACATATTAGATCCGGCTATTTTAAGACCGGGACGTTTTGACAGAAAAGTTATGGTTGGAAGACCTGACGTTAAAGGAAGAAAAGAGATTTTGGAAGTTCATGCCAAGAATAAGCCTATTGGTGACGATGTTGATTTACAGCAGATAGCACAGATCACATCAGGATTTACGGGAGCTGATCTGGAAAATCTTTTAAATGAAGCTTCAATTCTTGCTGCCAAGGAAGGAAAGGCATTTCTTACCCAGGAAGAAATTAACAAGGCAATGATTAAAGTTGGAATTGGTAAGGAAAAGAGAAGCAAAATTATATCTGAAAAAGAAAAGAGAATTACTGCATACCATGAATCAGGTCATGCAATTCTTTTCCATGTACTTCCGGATGTGGGACCTGTTCATACAGTTTCCATTATTCCTACAGGTGCAGGGGCAGCAGGTTACACTATGCCTCTTCCGGGAAAAGACGAAATGTTCTTAACAAGAGGAAAAATGATTCAGGATATTATGGTAAGTTTAGGCGGACGTATTGCTGAAGAACTTATTTTAGATGATGTTACAACAGGTGCATCTCAGGATATTAAGCAGGCTACGGCTACGGCAAAAGCCATGGTTACTAAATACGGATTTTCAGAGAAGCTTGGACTTATTAATTACGATGACGATTCAGATGATGTATCTCTTCCGATAAATACATCATCTGAAGAGATTTGGCACATTCAAAGGGATATGGGGAAAATACTGCATCAGCTATTGATCAGGAAGTCCGTGACATTGTAGAAGATTGCTACGAAAAGGCTAAAGCAATAATAAAAGATTATATGGAACAGCTTCATGCTTCTGCAAATCTCTTAATGGAGAAGGAAAAAATCGGTCAGGAAGAATTTGAGGCATTATTCTAGAAAAGAAGGTTTTATAAGATGAACAGACGGAAAGAAGCTTTATTTCACGATGGAACACAAAGGTTTTTAAGATATGACGAAGAAAAAGGCATATATACATTTGTTCTTAGAACGGCAGCAGGGGAAGTAAATGAGGCTTTTTTATGTATTAGAAATACAGAAATGAGGATGTGTTGTGAAAAACATGAAGGAAGTTTCGACTATTTCAGCGTAAGTCTTGCGTTGCCGGAAAAACTGGTGAGATACCATTTTAAGGTAGCGGATAGTCGTAAGATTTTATTTTATGATGCATCAGGTGCAAGTGAGTATTGTTCAAATGAGTGGGAGTTTGAGTTTACTCCCGGATTTACCACACCGGATTGGGCAAAGGGTGCAGTAATGTACCAGATTATGGTTGACCGTTTTTGCAATGGGGATAAGTCCAACGATGTGGTAAATGATGAGTATATATATATTGGACGGGGTGTGTCCCATGTGGATAACTGGAGCGAGCCTTCGGCAGTAGATGGGACACGGCAGTTTTATGGAGGAGATTTTCAAGGGGTAATAGACAAACTTGATTATTTAAGCAAATTAGGAATTGAGGTAATATATTTTAATCCTATTTTTGTTTCGCCTTCTAATCACAAGTATGATATTCAGGATTATGACTTTGTTGACCCTCATTTTGGAAAAATAGTAAATGACGGTGGGGGTACAGTAGCCCATTATGCATCAAATAATTTTTCTGCAGATAAGTACAAAATCAGAACAACTGATTTAGAAAATCTTGCGGAAAGTAATAAATTATTTATTAAACTGGTAAAAAAAGCCCATGAAAAGGGAATAAAAGTAATTATAGACGGTGTTTTCAACCACTGCGGTTCATTTAATAAATGGATGGACAGAGAGGGAATATATCGGGGAAATAAAAATTACCACCCGGGAGCCTATGAATCTAAGGATAGCCCTTACAGTTCCTTTTTCAAATTTGGAAATGAAAGCTGGCCGGATAACGGAAGTTATGAGGGCTGGTGGGGATTTGACACATTGCCAAAGCTTAACTATGAGGAAAGCGAAAAACTATGTGAATATATTCTTAACATAGGTAGAAAATGGGTATCACCTCCTTATAATGTAGACGGCTGGAGATTGGATGTGGCAGCAGATTTAGGACATAGCGAGGAGTTTAACCATCAGTTTTGGAGAAAGTTTAGAAAAGCCGTAAAAGAGGCAAATCCTAATGCAATTATTTTGGCGGAGCATTATGGTGATGCAAATGCATGGCTGAGGGGAGACCAGTGGGATACGGTAATGAACTATGACGGATTTATGGATCCTGTATCATGGTTTCTTACAGGTGTGGATAAGCATTCTGATAATTCAAATCCTTCGATGCTGGGAAATGCTGAGGCTTTTAATCATGCCATAAAGTATTTTTTATCAAGACTTCAGACGGAATCGTCGTTAGTTGCCATGAACGAATTGTCTAATCATGACCATTCAAGGTTTTTAACAAGAACTAACAAAATGGTAGGTCGTGTGGCAACATCCGGAACAAAAGCGGCACAGGAGAATATCAACGAAGCCATTTTTAAGCAGGGTGTAATAATGCAGATGACTCTTCCGGGAGCACCAACCTTGTATTACGGTGACGAGGCGGGAGTCTGTGGATGGACTGATCCGGATAACAGAAGAACCTACCCATGGGGGAAAGAAAATCTGGAAATAATGGAATTTTACAGAGAAGCAATTGCCCTTCACAGACATAATAAAGTGCTAAAAACAGGTTCCTACAAACCACTTGCAAGTAACCAAGATCTAGTATGTTATGGACGTTTTGATGATAAGGATGCTGTGGTCACTGCCATAAATACTTCTAATAGTGATATGGAGATAAATATTCCGGTTCTAATTCTTGGAAAGGAAGATGATACAGTATGGGAGAGACTTATAGAGACGTCAAGAGAGTTCTATAACTGTGGAAGGATAAAAACAGCTCAGGAAGACGGACATATTCATATATGTGTTCCCGGTCAAAGTGCAGTTGTGTACAGAAGTATATAATATAAAAAATAGTTCCAACAAAATGTTGGAACTATTTTTTATATTAAAATTAAATTATTCAGCCTCTGAAAATTTCTTCTTTGATACTAATGCAACGCCAGCTGCTGAAACAACAGCAACAAAAACTAAAGCAATGTTAGCACCTGTTTTTGGTGATGTCTGTGAAGTGTTTCCACCACCACCGTTACCTGTTGTAACTTCCTCATCAGTTGGGATAACAGTTGCTGATGGGCTTACAGCTGCGAAACAGTTTACTGAAAATGCAAAAGTCAATATCAATGTAGCTAATAAAGCAAGTAAATTCTTTTTCATAAGTTTAACCTCCATAACTAAAATCTTTCTAATATCTTATACCATTATACATTAATGAAATTAAAAATCAAATATTTTTTATAACAAAACTAAATCTATTATTTGATTTTATTATAATATATATCAAGTATCTTTTCAAAAAAGTCGTTTTTGTCTAACTTAAACTCAGCAGAAGCATCCCCTGTTACCATTTTATATTCACCTTTGGTGGTTATCATGTTAAGTCCTGAATAGTTAGTGGCAAGGGATGATGCCAAATAAGTCATAATATTAGGATTTATGTTGGTAACCGTGTATTCAGAACTATCCTGATAAAGCTTAAGTGGCAAAGTAAAGTCATCCTTTATCGCAGGCACAATCTGAGAAGTAAAGGAATTAAGATATAGCCTCTGACATGACATACGTCTTAGGTTGTCATCAAGCAGGGTTGTATCCCTGTGTCGTACAAACTCCTCTGTTAAATCACCTTTTAAGGTAATGGATTGTCCCTTTGTAAAGCTTCCAAAAGTATACTCAGGTGTTACTGTAACCCCACAAATATCGTCATTTATTACTTTAATAGCAGAAAGGTCGATAGCATAGTAAGCATTAATTGGAATGTTGTATATTAATCTTTCCACGGCAGTAACCTGATTTTCCGCACTGGTGGTTTTACCGTCACCATAAGCATAAGCAAGACAAATTTGTTTTGTTTCTGTATCGTAATATTTGCCGGCAGCATTGTATCTGATAACCTCTGACATGGTATCTCTGTTTAAACACAGAACTTTAATATGTCCGTTAGAGGTATCATATGTTAATAAATAAAGTGCATCCGCCTGACCGGCTGTTGCTGCTACTGCATCGTCTACTAATTTACGTTTGTCGATACCCATAAACAGTATACTTGCAATATTATCATTAAATTCATATGTATGACCATTGTAATAAACAATACGTCCATTATTTTCATAATCAATATCCTTAGGGAAATTCATATTAACATTGTCATAGTTAAGAAGTTTTTTCTGACCTAAATATCTCATTACGAAAAATGTTACTACAATTCCCAGAATAACACACAGTAAAAAGATTAATATGCCAAGAAAAATCTTCTTCTTTTTGCTCATGCGTTTTTTCTTATTATTTGTTTTGCTGTTTCCTCTTGAAAGATGCCCCTTATTAAATTTGTGATTATCACTTGAATGAGATATATCAGAAGCTTTATCATCTGATTCCCCGGATGAATGAGAACGATGGTGATGTCTGTGCTTGTAATTTCTTTCAATTGTATCCCAATCAACCTCAAAAGTTTCACCATCGCCATTATCATGAATTACATCGGTATTGTGATGATAATGTTGGTGATGATGGTGTGAGGAGTGAGCATCACTAACCTCTTTTTCAGTACTACTTTCTTCTTTGTCTAAATTGTGGGAAACAGTGTTATCTGTATTATCCCCGGCATTGCTTAAATTTTCTAAATCTTTGTCCTCAGTTAAAGAATTAATTGGTTTGCTCATCCTTAATTAAAACCCCCTGTACTAAATATCGCGTATTTTCAGCACCATTGGTGCAAGTGCTAAGTGTTATTATTTTACTGTTTATATCAAGAGACACTTTCCTGATATTTTTTGAAAGTGAATTCGGATTTGTGGTATATTCAAAATATTTTTTTAGAACTTTTTTGTCGCTAAGCTTAAAGGCATTAAGAATATGTCTGTCATCGTATACATAAGCTGCATAAATTTTATAGGTTAAACGGTGATTTGGCATATAAATATAGATATATTTGTTTTTCTTAAAAAACTTAGCATCTTCAAATTTATGAAGTGACTTAAACATAGAACCGTTAAGCATATTATGCCCGTATAATACGGTTACAGGATCGGAATAATCCTTTGCATTTTGCTTTTCCGTATAAATAGCACCGGCAAATTCGTTTTCCCTGTTTACATTATGGTTAAGATAAAAGTCATCAGATAAATTTTTACCCGGCTGTACTACAGGATAATCAACGTTAGTGTTAGGAATATATATCCATGAATAAACGTCGGAATTTTTTTCCTGCAACTTAACCCAGTTTATATTGTGATTTTCTACGGTATTAACCAAAGTGGCAGTATTCGTTTCTGTTTCAGGATTAATGTATTCTGCGGAATTTCCACCGTCACTTAGAAAGTAGGAAATGATTTTATAACCGCAAATTACACAAACAATAACTGCTACAATAAAGGTTACACCCCAAAATAATTTTTTCTTATTCATTTTGTAGTATTGTTCTCCTATATTTGCCTCTGGATTATAAACAGTATAGTATCAATATAGCTTTGTGTCAAAGATTAAAATGAAAAAGAAAAAGATTTGGTGAATATAATGGAAATAATTTGGAATATGTAATAAATGTTGTTGCACTTTTTTAAGTAATGTGATATAAATATATATTGTGAATGGGCAGATTCCCGAGTGGCCAAAGGGGACAGACTGTAAATCTGCTGCAACTTGCTTCGGTGGTTCGAATCCACCTCTGCCCATTATATTAATGATTATTTCATTAATAAACGCCGGCGTGGCGGAACTGGCAGACGCGCAGGACTTAAAATCCTGTTGTGGCAACACAGTACCGGTTCGATTCCGGTCGCCGGCATAAGAAAACCTTTCGTTATGATAATCATGACGAAAGGTTTTTTTACGTGTAAGGCAGAATTCTGTTATTAAACTAAGTTGTTGAAAAAATGAAGTATCATATAAAATTATTTACCGGGGCATTTACAAAAACAAAAAAACAGTGAAGCCATGAACACTTCACTGTTTTTGATTTAAGTATGAATCAATTATTCTGTAATTCTTTTTCTTCCTAAAAGCATAATTCCAAGGAATAAAGCTGAAATCAATGCTACAGGAATAAGAACATAATTGCCATTGTCAGCTGTCTTTGGTGAAACACTTTTATTGTTAGGTGCTACAGTTTCGCCGTTTTCAGAAATATAGAAATCGCAGCTTGCTGTACCTATACTTGTTTTAACTGTAAGTGTGTGTTTACCACATGAAAGACTTGCTAAAAAGTCAGCTGATAAAATAATTTTATTATTCTTTACAACATAATCTGATGCATCAAGTACCTTACCATCAACATAAATAGTTGTATTCTTATCAAGCTTAACGTTTGTTACAAAAGTAAGACCTTTCTTATCACCCTTTGACCAATTGCCATCCTTATCGCCAGCCGGTTTAACTGTAACAGTCTGTGATGTTGTCGGCTTGATAGGTTTCTCTGTTGGACTCGGAAGAGCAAAACAGTTAGCAGAAAAAGCAAATGTTAAAACTAAAGTAATAAACAAAGCAATAAACTTTCTTTTCATAAGTAGACCTCCCATATACAAAATTTGATACTATTAAGTAATTATACAATAAATCAACAAAAAAGCAACATATTAACGAGTTTTTATATAATAAATATCTAATATTTTCTCGAATAAATCAGTTTTATTTATTTTATACTCAGCAAACCGGTCATCTTTCTTCTCTACATACTTGCCTTTAATGGAAGTAATGTTAAGCCCGGAATAGTTAGTTGCCAGGGTCGATGCCAAATATACCATAATATTGGCATCTAAATTTGTTACTGTGTACTTTGATGAATCTTTGTACAATTTTAGCGGAACGTTAATATCTTTTTTTAATGATGGCAAAAGCTGACTGACAAAACTGTTAAGGTACAGCTTCTGGCAACTCATACGTCGTAGGTTGTCATCTAACAGATTTGTATTTCTGTATCTTACAAACTGTTCGGCAGTTTCACCTTTCAGAGTAATTTTTTGTCCTTTGGTGAAGGAGGAAAAGGTGTACTCAGGTGTTAACGTGACACCACCGATATCATCATTTAATATTTTAAGGGATGAAAAATCAATGGCGTAGTATGTATTAATTGGAATGTTGTAAATAAAACGTTCCACTGCCATAGCCTGATTTTTGGCACTTAATTCTTTTCCGTCTCCATATGCATAGGCAAGACATAACTGTTTAGTCGCCGTATCATAATAATTACCTTCACTGTCATATCTGCTGATATCAGTCATAATATCACGGTTAAGGGCTAAAACCTTAATTTTTCCAGTGGAAATATTATAGGTCATAAGATACAGGGCATCAGCTTGTCCTGCTGTAGATGGAACGGCATCATCTTTAAACTCATCATGGTCAACACCCATAAACAAAATACTTGCAATGTTACTGTTAAACTCGTAAGTGTGTCCCTTGTATTCTATGGTTTTGCCGTCGCCTTCAATATCGTCATAGTTAATATCCTCAGGAAGAGTAAGGGCAACTGCCTCATTTCCCAGTAAGGATTTTTTGCCTAAATAATGCATTACTCCAAAAGTAGTTAAAAGTGCAAGAATTAAAAATAAAATCACCAAGAGCAATATAACGAAGAATTTTTTCTTCCTGCTCCATTTTTTCTTTTTCTTAGAGCCACTTTTTCTACTAGAGGAGTGGCTATGATGATGGTGACCGGAATGATGCCCACTCCCTGGATGGTGGGAGCCACTGGAGTGATGTCCGCAACCTGAGTGGTGACTGCTGTGATGTTCGCCTTTGGAGGTAACCTGTTCATCTTCTAAATTAGTGGCACTATTACCTGAATCAGCCTGCTTATCATCTGAATAATCATCAGGCACTAATTCTATATTGCTATATAAATCGTTACTTTGTCTGCTCATCTTTAATTAATACTCCTTGTACTAAATATCGTGTGTTTGCGGCACCGTTAGTGCAGGTGCTAAGAGTCAGTACCTTACTGTCGGTGCTTAAATCCACCTTACGGGTATTTTTTGTAAGGGATTGTGGATTTTGGGTAGACTTTAAATATTTTTTTAATATCTTTTTATCTTCAAAATTAAATGAATTTAATATATGTCTGTCATCGTATACATACGCCGAATATATCTTATAGGTAAGTTTACGTTTTTCCGTATATATGTAAATAAATTTATTTTTTTTGAAAAATTTAGCATCTTCAAAACTGTGGAGAGTTTTAAACATAGAACCATTTTTCATGTTATGACCATAAATAACCGTCACAGGGTCAGAAAAATCCTTTCTGTTGGCACGCTCTGAAAAAATGGCACCGGCTATGTCAGGCTTCTTGTCTATGTTATGGTCTAGGTAAAGAGTGTCAGACTCATAAACTGAAGACTGAACAATGGGATAATCCACATTAGTGTTTGGAATGTAAATCCATGCGTATATATCATCGTTGGCTTTCTTAAGGGATGACCATTTAATACCGTGATTATCAGCCATGGAATCACTTTCACTTTCCTTTGTGATAGTGGATGTTTCTTCAATATATTTATCAACATTGCCACCGTTGTCAAAAAAAATAGAGATTATTTTGTATCCGGAAAAAATCAATATGATTAGAAAAAAAACAAAAAAAATCCCCCAAAGAAGTTTTTTAATTTTCATATTTAAACAGCACTCCCTCATTTAACATTGTATTGTATTAATAGTATATAACTTATGAAAAGAAAATCAAGCATTCCATTATGGATTTGACATATAATACCGTACTGGTTAAAATGAAAATACAAATATATTATTAAAAAAGAGGAAAATAAAATGAAAATTGGATTTGGATGCGACCATGCAGCAATTGACTTGAAAAATGAATTGTTGAAATATATGGAAGAAAAAGGATATGAATGTGTTGATTACGGAACTAATTACGATGAAAACGGTGAAATAATTAAATGCGATTATCCAAGTAAGGGTCAGGAAGTAGGAGAAGCAGTAGTTTCTAAGGAAGTTGATTACGGTGTACTTATTTGTGGAACGGGAATTGGAATATCCATGAGTGCCAATAAGGTTCCGGGAGTAAGAGCAGCTGTTTGCAGCGAGCCTTATTCAGCAAAGCTTACAAAACAGCATAATAATGCTAATATTATAGCTTTTGGTGCCCGTGTAGTTGGAACTGAACTGGCAAAGATGATTCTTGATGAGTTTTTCGGAACTGAATTTGAAGGCGGAAGACATGCAAGAAGGGTGGATATGATAACAGATATTGAAAAGAAATACAGTAAGTAGTTTAGGAACTGCCTGTTGACAAAACCAGTTGTTGACAAGCAGTTCCTTTTTTTATATAATTACTTTACTACTTTAAAGCGTAACGGTTTAAAGTTCAACGCTTTAAAGCCACGGAAATATATTCACATAATAATTTGGAGGGAATTAAAATGACAACAGTTACATTATGTTCCATTATGCTGGTAGTGTTTTTTGCCATAATGATATTTGTGGGATTTTACACCAGAAGACACACGACAGACGTAAATGGATTTGTTCTTGGAGGACGTTCGGTAGGCCCATGGCTTACAGCATTTGCCTTTGGTACTTCATACTTTTCAGCGGTTATTTTCGTTGGATATGCAGGACAGTTTGGATGGAATTTTGGACTGGCTTCCACATGGGCAGGTCTTGGAAATGCCTTTATTGGTTCACTTCTTGCATGGAACGTATTAGGAAGAAGAACAAGAGTTATGACACAGCATATTGATGCAAAAACCATGCCTGATTTCTTTGGTAAGAGATTTAACTCAACACCACTTAAGGTGGCTGCATCAATTATAGTATTTATATTCTTAATTCCATATACATCATCATTGTATAACGGATTGTCCAGCTTGTTTGGTCTGGTTTTTGATATTCCATACTGGGTAGTTATTGCAGTAATGGCAGTGCTTACCGGTGTATATGTAATATTTGGCGGATATATGGCAACAGCCATTAATGATTTTATTCAGGGCATTATCATGCTGTTTGGTATTTGTGCTGTTATAGGTGCAGTTCTTGTAGATAATGGCGGTTTGGTTAATGCAACAAAAAATCTTTCAGCTATCACAGGAGATGCAGGATGGCAGGGAGCTTATTCATCATTTTTAGGACCTGATCCATTGGCACTTTTATTTGTAGTAGTTCTTACATCCCTTGGAACATGGGGACTTCCACAAATGGTAGGAAAATTTTATGCCATTAAAAGTGAAAAAGATATACATAAGGGAACTGTAATTTCTACAGTATTTGCCATTATTGTAGCCGGAGGCTGCTACTTCTTAGGTGGATTTGGAAGATTGTACAGTGATAAAATAACCATTAATGAAGCTACAGGAAAGCCTTTATTTGACACTATTATTCCTACCATGCTCTCTACATTACCTTCTATTGTAATTGCAGTGGTTATTGTACTTGTATTGTCTGCATCAATGTCAACCCTTTCTTCACTGGTACTTACATCAAGTTCAACATTTACTTTAGACGTTATAAAGCCGGCATGCAAAAAGGAAATTACAGAAAAGAAACAGGTTACGTTAATGAGATTACTTATTGTGTTCTTTATCCTTGTTTCAGCAGTTATAGCCATATTTAAGGATGCACATCCGGAAGTTACATTTATTGCACAGATGATGGGTGTTTCATGGGGAGCTCTTGCAGGGGCATTTTTGGCACCATTCCTTTATGGTTTATACTGGAAGGGCATTACAAAAACAGCTACAGTAGTTTGTTACATCTGGGGGTGCTCCATTGCAGTTATCCAGCTTATAATAACTTTGGCAGGAATAGATATTACAGGCTGGGGGACAGTTCTTGGTTATGTATTTAAGTCATCAATTAATTCAGGTGTTATAGCCATGGTAGGTGGACTTATAATCGTTCCTATAATCAGCCTGTTTACAAAGAAGCAAAGTGATAAGGAACTTGACGAAATCTTTGAATGTTACAATGAAAAAACAGAAACAACAGCTAAAGAGCATTTAAAGCAGTAGTAAATAATAGGATATGAGATTTTCTGATTTTTTAATAATAAGCAAATTTGAAATTAAATTAGCGGGAATGTGTGTCGCTATATCACTTATATTTTTGTTGTTGATAGCTGTGAAGATAGTAAAAGCTGTGGGAAATTTAATATACGTGATTCCCGCATTAGAAGGAATAGCCTTTTTACAGATATGGTCAACTTGATACATTGACTTATAATGCAGGATAAATTATAATTAAGTTTATTACTTTAAAGCAATAAAAAGTGTTATTGCGATACATTTATTCAAGAGAGGTAGGAGAAGATATTGAGCAAGCAGACTATTATGCTAGGTAACGAAGCTATTGCCCGTGGAGCTTATGAAGCCGGAGTTAAGGTAACATCAGCTTATCCGGGAACACCTAGTACAGAGATAAGTGAAAATATTGTTAAGTATGATGGGGTTTATGCAGAATGGGCACCTAATGAAAAGGTGGCAGCGGAAGTAGCCATAGGAGCATCCATGGCAGGCTGCAGATCCATGTGTATGATGAAAATGGTAGGTCTTAATGTGGCAGCAGACCCTCTTTACTCAGGAGCGTATATTGGAGTAAATGGTGGTATGGTGGTTGTTGTAGCTGATGACCCGGGTATTTACAGCTCACAGAATGAACAGGATACAAGAATGATTGGACGTGCTTCCATGATTCCGGTTATTGAACCGTCAGACAGTGAGGAAGCAAGGGTATTTACAAAGAGAGCTTATGAGTTATCAGAGGAATACGATACACCGATTATTTTAAGAACAACTACAAGAATTGCCCATTCCCAGGGTATTGTTAATTTAGAGGATAGAGTAGAGGTTGATGATAAGCCTTACGAGAGAAATATTGCAAAGAATGTTATGATGCCTGCTAATGCCATTAAACGTCACGTTTTTGTTGAACAGCGTATGAACAGAATGGCTGAGGATGCTAATACATTAGATATTAATAAAGTAGAATATAATGACACAAAAATAGGAATTATTACAAGTGGAATACCTTATCAGTATGTTAAGGAAGTTTTACCTGAGGCTTCAGTATTGAAGCTGGGATTGGTACATCCTCTTCCAAAGAAGCTTATAAAGGATTTTGCGTCAAAGGTTGACAGACTTGTAATTGTGGAAGAGCTTGAACCTGTAATTGAAGAACAGGTTAAGGCAATGGGCATTGAATGTGACGGCAAGAATTTATTTACAATTCAGGGCGAGTACAGTGCCAATATGTTAAGAGAGAAGATTTTAGGTGAAACAATTGAGGTTAAAGCTTCAAATGAGGCTCCTGCAAGACCACCTATTCTTTGTCCGGGATGCCCTCACAGAAGTACATATTCCGTTCTTAAGAAGTTAAAAATTCATGCGGCAGGTGACATTGGATGTTACACATTAGGTGCTGTAAACCCGTTGGCAGTAGTTGATACAACTCTTTGTATGGGCTCAAGTATTTCAACTCTTCACGGCATGGAGAAGGCAAAAGGAAAAGATTACATTAAAAACTGGGTAGCCGTAATTGGTGATTCTACATTCCTTCACACAGGTGTAAATTCACTTATGAACATGGTTTATAACAAGGCTACAGGTACAGTTATTATTTTGGATAATTCAACAACAGGAATGACAGGACATCAGGATCATCCGGCAACAGGAAAAACACTAGACGGTGAGCCGGCATATGCAGTTGATCTTGTGGATTTATGTCATGCATTGGGAGTTAAACATGTTGAAGTAGTTGATGCTTTTGATGTTGATAAATTAACCAAGGTAGTTAAGGAAGAAGTTGCAAGGGATGAGGTTTCAGTTATTATTTCCCAGTCACCATGTGCACTTCTTAAGTCATTTGTTCCTAAGGGAAAATGTTATACAATACCTGAAAAATGTGTTAAATGCGGACAGTGTTTAGTTCCGGGTTGTCCTGCCATGACTAAAAAGGAAGATGGAACAGTGGCAATTGACGGAACAATGTGTAACGGCTGTGGACTTTGCATGAGCAATTGTAAGTTTGGAGCTATAGAACTTAAAAAGAAAGGAGAATAATCATGGCAGAAACAAGGAATATTATGATAGTAGGCGTTGGTGGTCAGGGTACTCTCCTTACCAGCAGAATTTTAGGGGGAATTACAGTAGCCGCAGGATATGATGTAAAATTATCAGAAGTTCACGGAATGGCACAGCGTGGAGGAAGCGTTGTAACATATGTAAGATATGGAGAAAAGGTAGCAGAGCCTATAGTGGAGGAAGGTCAGGCAGATGTACTGATTGCTTTTGAAAGATTAGAGGCTTTAAGATATGCTCACTACTTAAAAAAGGATGGGGTTATTATTGTTAATGATCAGAGAATCGACCCTATGCCTGTAGTTACGGGAGTGGCAAAATATCCTGAAAATATTATTGAAAATCTGTCAAAGGAACATAAGGTTATTTCCGTTGATGCTCAGGCTGAAGCTTTAGCCATGGGCAATCCAAGGGTTTTCAACGTTATTATTTTAGGAGTTGCTGCAAAGAGAATGGACTTCCCGAAAGAACAGTGGATTGATGTAATTAAGAAAACTGTTCCACCAAAGACTATAGATATTAACGTGGCAGCTTTTGAGAGAGGCTACGAATTTTAAATAAGAAGGAATTTGAAATGATCATTGATATTCATACCCATACATTTCCGTACAAGATAGCAGCCAGAGCCATAGAGCATATGGAAGAGGATATCGTAAGAGGTCAGGGCTTTGAGGTTAAATGTGCCAGAATCCCTACGTTTCAGGGATTATCTGACAGCACTAAAAGTGCAGGAATTGATTTGTCAGTGGTTTGCCCTGTGGCAACTAATGTTACACAACCTGAAAAAATCAACGAATTGTCAGTTAAAGCCAATGAAAAAATGGATGAAACAAAGGTGTTTAACTTTGGTGCCATTCATCCCGACTGTGAGAATTACAAGGAAATCATAGATGATATTGCGTCTATGGAGCTTAAGGCAATTAAGCTTCATCCGGATTATCAACATGTATTTTTTGATGATGAGAGATATATAAGGCTCATTGATTATGCAGCAAATAAGGGTCTGGGAATAATAGTACACGCAGGAGAGGATGTAGGTCTTCCGGATACTATTCACTGCACACCGGATATGGTTCTTAATTTGTGGAAACATATTCAGCCGGAAAAACTTATTCTGGCACATATGGGTGGATGGAGATTATGGGATGAAGTGGAAGAAAAACTGGTAGGTCTTCCATTTTATATGGATACAGCAGTAGTCTTAAACAGAAGGTTCCCTGTAAGACTTGGCAATGAGCAGTTTGTGAGAATGGTGAGAAAACACGGTACTGACAAAATACTGTTTGGAACCGACAGCCCATGGTACGACCAGAAACAGGCTTTGGAAGACTTTGACAATACAGGACTTAATGATGATGAAAAGAAACTGATTCTTGGAGAAAATGCCAAAAGACTGTTTGGATTCTAATGTTATTTAAATGGCTGTGCACCATTACAACTAAAGGGAAATAAAGAAAGAGAGAAGGATAAATAAATGCCTATCACAGAATTATTAGAGAGAAATGCCATACAATATGCAAATGATGTGGCTCTCGTGGAAATTAATCCTGATATAAAGGAGAAAAGGCGTGTTACATGGCGTGAGTACGAGTTAATCCAGCCGGATTTAAGTCAGCAGTACAGACGTGAAATAACATGGCATGTATTTAACGAAAAGGCTAACAGGGTAGCTAATCTGTTACTTAGCAGAGGCATAAGAAAAGGTGATAAAGTAGCAATTCTTATGATGAACTGCTTAGAGTGGCTGCCTATTTACTTTGGAATATTAAAAACAGGAGCATTGGCAGTGCCAATGAATTTCCGTTTTGACGAACATGAAATTAAATATTGTCTGGAGCTTTCAGAGACAGATGTTCTTTTCTTCGGGCCTGAATTTATTGGGCGTATAGAAGAAATTGTAGATGAAATAGATGAAAAGAGAATTTTGTTTTATGTAGGTGGGGATTGCCCTTCTTTTGCAGAAAATTATGATAATCTTGTTTCAAACTGTTCTTCATTGTCACCGGATATTAAAATTACCGATGAGGATGATGCGGCAATTTATTTTTCATCAGGAACAACAGGATTTCCGAAAGCTATTTTACATAATCACGAAAGCCTTATGCATGCGGCAAAGGTTGAACAGAATCATCACGGACAAACAAAGGATGACGTATTTTTGTGTATTCCGCCTCTTTATCATACAGGGGCAAAAATGCATTGGTTCGGTAGTCTTCTTACCGGTGGAAAAGCAGTTTTGTTAAAGGGTGTTACACCTAAAACTATTTTTGAAACAGTATCTAAAGAGCATTGTACTATTGTATGGCTTTTAGTGCCTTGGGCTCAGGATATTTTGCTGGCATTGGACAGAGGTGAGCTTAAAATCGAAGATTATGATTTGAAGCAGTGGAGACTTATGCATATTGGTGCTCAGCCTGTGCCTCAAAGTCTCATTAAGAGATGGAAGGAATATTTTCCACATCATCAGTACGACACCAACTATGGCTTAAGCGAATCAATTGGGCCGGGTTGTGTACATTTAGGTGTTGATAATATTGATAAGGTAGGAGCAATTGGTGTGCCGGGATATGGCTGGCAGGCTAAAATTGTTGACACTGAAGGTAATGAAGTTAATCAGGGAGACGTAGGGGAACTTATTGTTAAGGGCCCCGGGGTTATGACTTGTTACTACAACGATGAAAAAGCTACAGCTGAATGTCTTAAGGACGGATGGCTTTATACCGGAGACATGGCAGAAATGGATAAGGATGGCTTTATTTATCTTGTTGACAGAAAGAAGGACGTTATTATCAGTGGTGGTGAAAATATATATCCGGTACAGATAGAGAACTTCTTAAGCAAGCACCCTAAAATTAAGGATGTTGCCGTAATTGGACTGGCAGATGAGCGATTAGGGGAAATTTCAGCAGCCATTATTGAGTTGAATCCTGATACGGAATGTAGCGAAGAAGAAATAAATGAGTTCTGCAAGGAACTTCCAAGATATAAGAGACCTAGAAAGATTATTTTCGCCAAAGTACCTAGAAATGCTACAGGAAAGATTGAAAAGCCTAAGCTTAGGGAAATTTATCACAGCAAGAATCTGGTAGATGCACAGAACAGAGGCTAGTAGATGCCGGGTGTGCTGTAGTGATTAGACTATGGTGGTTGAATCGGAGCGGAAGCGTTATATGTCAAAAAGCAGTTGAATGTTTGAAAATGGACAATTCAACTGCTTTTTTGATGGCAAAATAACTTATTTTTCTGTGGGGGACGGTTGGAAAGTTTGAAAATGAAAAACCAACTGTCCAAAAGCAGTTGGAAGCACTAAAATTCCACGCAACTCTCCACAGGGTACCATTGAAAAACTTGAAAAGACAAATCCAACCGACCACACAATAATTTCACATCCCAAAAATAATTTCACATCCCACCACAATTATATTGACATTCCCACCATATTTTTATATAGTATTCTAGGGTTAGAAATACTAAACTTTTTGTTTAGTTTATGAAAACTAAGGAAGGTAATTAAGTTATATAATGGATATAGGAAGCAAAATAAAAGAATTAAGAATTGCCAACGGGCTGACACAGGAAGAATTGGCAGACAGGTCAGAATTGTCAAAGGGATTTATTTCACAAATGGAGAATAATCTCACATCCCCATCTATTGCCACATTAATAGATGTGTTGCAGTGTTTAGGCACGGATTTAAAGCATTTTTTTAGTGACGATGAGGACAAGCAGATAGTTTTCTCAAAGGAAGATTATTTTGAAAAAACAGATGAAGAGTTAAAAAATAATATTCAGTGGATAATACCAAATGCCCAGAAAAACATAATGGAGCCTATACTTCTTACATTAGAAGCAGGTGGAGCTACATACCCGGATAATCCCCATGAGGGAGAAGAGTTTGGGTATGTGTTGTCAGGAACGGTGCAGGTAGTTTTGGGAAACCGTTCATTTAAGGCAAAAAAAGGCGAATCATTTTATTACGATGCAAAATATAAGCATTATCTTAAATCAAAAAACGGGGCAAAAGTGTTGTGGATAAGCAGTCCACCAAGTTTTTAGATAAAGGTTTTTAGATGAAATCTTTGAATAATCAGCCGGCTAATGAAAAGACGACAATACTATTAAAAAAGGAGGCAGAAATGGGAAATACAATTATTGAACTTAAGAATATTTCAAAAAACTTTGGGGAACAACAGGTTTTAAGAGGAATTGACTTAAATATCTATGAAAATGAATTTCTTACACTTTTAGGGCCAAGTGGTTGCGGAAAAACCACAATTCTCAGAATAATAGGCGGTTTTGAAGAGCCAAGTAACGGACAGGTGTTAGTAAGTGGTAAGGATATCTCAAAGGTTCCACCATATAAAAGAGAAATCAACACTGTATTCCAGAAATATGCCCTTTTTCCATTTTTAAATGTGTACGACAATATAGCTTTCGGTCTTAATTTAAAAAAGACAGACAAAAATATAATAGATAAAAAAGTGAAGAGAATGCTTGAATTAGTAGGTCTTAAAGGATATGAGAAAAGGGATGTAACAAGCCTTTCAGGAGGGCAGCAGCAAAGAGTTGCCATTGCAAGGGCTTTGGTTAATGAACCAAAGATTTTACTTCTTGATGAGCCACTAGGTGCCCTTGATGCGAAGCTTAGAAAGGATATGCAGACGGAGCTTAAAAAAATTCAAAAGGAAGTAGGCATAACCTTTATATTTGTAACCCACGACCAGGAGGAAGCTCTTACCATGTCTGATACAATAGTTGTAATGAACGACGGAGTTATTCAGCAGATAGGCACCCCCATTGATATTTACAACGAACCACAAAACAGATTTGTGGCGGAATTTATTGGAGAATCCAATATTATTGAAGGAAATATGATAAAGGACTGCCTTGTTAAGTTTGATGATGTAATGTGGGAATGTGTTGACAAGGGATTTAAGGATAACGAGGAAATTGAGGTAGTTTTAAGACCGGAAGATATGGATATAGTGGCACCGGAAGAGGGCAAAGTTGTAGGAAAAGTTGTGTCAAAAATTTTTAAAGGTGTTCATTATGAGTATCTGGTGCAGTGCAAATACAGAAATTATAAGGTGCATACTACGGAAAATATCGAGTTGGGAATTGAAATAGGTCTTACCATAGACCCTTATGATATTCAGGTTATGCACAAAATGGAAAATTAGGAGGTAGCTATGCAGCATTTCAAAGGACTGGTAAAGCCCTATGTGTTATGGTCGTTTTTGCTTATAGCACTTCCCCTTGTATTAGTTGTGCTATATTCCGTAACCACAGGGGATAATTCCCTTATTACGATACATTTTACATTAGATAATTTCAAAAAAATATCAGACCCGGTTTACCTTAATGTATTTGTAAAATCATTGGAAATGGGACTGATAACCACAGTGATATGCCTTGCTTTGGCGTATCCAATGGCATATATAATATCGAAATTTAATGATGAAATACAAAATATTTTAATACTTTTAGTTACAATTCCTATGTGGATTAACACCCTGCTTAGGACATATGCGTGGATTAGCCTTCTTTCAGACAACGGAATAGTGAATACGTTATTAAAAGCCATAGGACTTAATCCGGTAACTATGATGTACACCAATTTCTCGGTTATTATGGGATTGGTATGTGACCTGCTTCCCTTTATGGTTATACCTATTCATACGTCATTAGCCAAAATGGACCATTCATTGGTAGAAGCAGCAGGAGATTTGGGAGCAAATAAATTTCAGACCTTTACGAAGGTTATACTTAAGTTGTCCCTTCCCGGAGTTATAAGTGGTGTTACCATGGTATTTTTGTTATCCATATCATCATTCGTAATTCCGGTATTGTTAGGAGGACATCAGTTTGTATTAATTGGTAACCTTATTGAAAACCAGTTTATTTCCGTGGGAGACTGGAATTTCGGAAGTGCAATATCAGTTATTCTTGCAATAATAATATTGGCAATGATGGGATTAATGAAAAAGATTGATCCGGAAGAAAATGGAGGTGACAAATGAAAAAGAGAATCTCCATAGGCTCAAAATTATACATTACATTAATGTTTGTGTTTTTTTATCTGCCGATTTTGGTGACAATGTTTTTCTCATTTAACTCATCAAAATCCCTTACCAACTTTGCAGGATTTTCCCTTAGATGGTACAGGAAGCTTTTAACAGATAACAACATAATATCAGCAGTATACGTTTCCATAAGTATTGCGTTAATTGCCACGGTGGTATCCACCATTCTTGGAACAATAACAGCCATCGGTTTGTCAAAAAGCAGAAAAGTGCTTAAGGAATGGCTTCTTAACGTAAATAATATGCCCATAATGAATCCGGATATAGTTACGGCTATAGGACTGATGATTTTATTTACGTCAGTTAGAATGGAAAGAGGCTATATTACCATGCTTTTGGCACATATAGCATTTTGTACCCCTTACGTTATTATCAGTGTGTATCCAAAAGTAAGAAGCATGGATCATAATCTGGCAGACGTGGCAATGGACTTAGGGGCAACACCATTTCAGGCATTAACAAAGGTAATTATTCCAATGTTAAAACCGGGAATTTATGCGGGAATGCTCCTTGCCTTTACAATGTCAATGGATGATTTTGTGGTTTCATACTTTGTAACGGGAAATGGGGTGTCAAACATTTCCATAGTTGTGTACAACATGTCAAAGAGAACCAACCCGACTATAAACGCATTGTCAACTCTTCTTATTTTACTTATTGTTGTGGTACTGGTGGTTATAAATGTAATACCTGCCATTTATAAGAAGAAAAGAGGGCAAAATGTTGAGAAGGCAAGTGCTGCAACAGGAGTGTGGAAACGTGTTGTGGCAGTGGTTAGTGCCGTTGCAGTAGTAGGCGTTGCAGTATTTTGTGTAGTAAGATTTAACAATATAAGCAGCAGACCGGTACTTAGGGTTTTTAACAGTGGAGAATACGTTGACCCACAGTTAATAGACAGATTTGAGAAAGAGAACAACTGTGATGTTGTTTACGAAACCTTTGATTCTAACGAAACCATGTATACCAAAATTCAAAGTGGTGCGGAATATGATGTTATTATCCCTTCTGATTACATGGTTGAAAGGTTAATTAGCGAGGATTATCTTCAGAAGATAGATTGGAATCTTATAACCAACAAGGATAAGATTATTCCTTCCCTTCTTGAAAACAGCTTTGATAAAGGTAGTCAGTACGGCGTGCCATATTACTGGGGAACAGTAGGTATTGTCTATGACAAAACTAAGGTAGACGAGGGGGATTTAGCTGAGGGATGGGATATTTTAAAGAACAAAAAGTATAGCGGCAAAATTTATATGTATGACTCAGAAAGGGACTCCTTAATGGTGGCTCTTAAGGCACTGGGATACTCCATGAATACAGATAAAAAATCCCAGTTAGACGAGGCATACAATTGGTTAATTGACCAGCAGAAAACCATGAAACCGGTATATGTTGGAGATGATGTTATGGATAACATGATTTCCGGCAATAAAGATATGGCGGTTGTGTATTCCGGAGATGGTGCATATATAATTTCCGAAAATGAAAATATGGGATTTTTTGTACCGGATCAGGGTTCAAATGTGTGGATTGATGCAATGGTTATTACTAAAAATTGCAAAAATACTGAATTAGCCCATAAATATATTAATTACTTTTTACAGAAGGATGTGGCTTTAGAAAATACAAGATATATTGGATACGACAGTGGTGTGAAGTCTGTATACGAACATTTCAGGGATGATGAATATAAGGGAAATCCCGCATGTGCACCGGATACGTCTAATGAGAAGAATGAAGAATTTAAAGATAGGAAACAGGATATAAAGGAATACTGTGCAAGTCTTTGGACTAAGGTTAAATCACATTAGTAAAGTATAGGGAAAAATTAGTAATTCATAAGTTTAAAATAATAAATGTCTTATTAAGAAGTAGTTAAAATGATTATCTATCTTTTAATAAGGCATTTTTTATGGAATTAATTACAAATCACGGGACAAAACAGCTTATATCAGCCACTTAAATATATGACGGTTTGCAGAAAATCTTAATAATTGTAAAGAAATCTTAATAATTGTATAGAAATCTTAATAAAAAAACACTTGTAATTAATATGTATAAGTTGTATAGTTTGTATTAGTCAAGATAGTACAATTGTATCACAATTGTATCATCATTGAAAAAACTTACCTTTTTTAAGGCACAAATATATTTTACAAAGGGATTAGTGATATGAATATTTTAAAAAAAATTAAAAAAATTTCAACAGAAAATGGAGACAGGATAGCTATTAAAAGTGACGATTCCTGTCTTTCTTATGGTCAGCTGGATGCTTATTCAGATAAGCTTGCTGCATGGATATATAGAAATTATGGTGATACTAAAACACCTGTAATTGTATACGGACATAAAAATCCATATATGATTGTATGCTTTCTTGCATGTGTTAAGGCAGGAAAGGCATATTGTCCCCAGGACATTTCAATTCCTGACACAAGGGTTGAGGCAACAGTGGAATGTGTTGAGCCTGAGGTTATTTTTCAGGTGGAGGGAGACATCACACTAGATAATGAATATGTAATAAATTTAGACAAGATAAAGGAAATTATAGAGAAGGAAGAAGAAACTGCCAAGGTGGAAAATTGGGTAAAGCCGGATGATACATATTATATTATTTTCACATCCGGCAGCACAGGAAAGCCAAAGGGAGTTCAGATTACCTTTGACTGCCTTAACAATTATTTAGACTGGTCTGTTACATTATGCGGCGAGGTAAAGGAAAATGAAATATTTAACTTTGGTAATCAGGCACCGTTTTCCTTTGATTTATCAGTAATGGATTTGTACACCTGTTTAGCTTTAGGCGGAACCCTTCATACATTAACAAAGAAAATGCAGGAAGATTACAATGCAATGTTTAATCATTTTGAAGAGGCGAATCTCAATGTGTGGGTTTCAACGCCGTCCTTTGCAGATATGTGTTTAGCAGATAAGAAATTCTGTAGCACAATGATGCCGAATCTTAAAGTATTTTTATTTTGTGGAGAGGTGCTTACAACATCCACTACAAAGAAATTACAGGAGAGATTTCCGGATGTAAAAATTATTAACACATATGGGCCTACAGAATCTACTGTAGCAGTATCAGATGTGCTGATTACACCTGAATTGTTAGAAGAAACCATGGCTAAAGGAAAATCACTTCCGGTAGGACATGAGAAGAAAGGCACATGGCTTGAAATACATGACGAACAGGGAAACAGCCTTCCTGAAGGCGAGCAGGGAGAAATTATTATAATAGGTGATACTGTAAGTACAGGATATTTTAAAAGAGATGACCTTACCGAAAAAGCCTTTTTCACCTGTGAAAGAGAAGGAAAAATGTATCGTGGATACCATACGGGAGATGCAGGATACAAGATTGGCGGACAGCTTTATTACAATGGAAGAATTGATCTTCAGGTAAAATTAAACGGATATAGAATTGAAGTGGAAGATATTGAAAACAACATGTTAAGACTTCCTCAAATAAGCCATGCAGTGGTGTTACCTAATATGAAAGAAGGAAAAGTAAGAAGCCTTACAGCTTTTGTTACAGGAAATCTTGACGGAAAAACTCCAAGTGAGTTTGGAAGAGAGGTTAAAAAGCAGTTAAAGGAAATCCTTCCTGTGTATATGATACCTAAGAAGATTAAATATGTTGAAGAAATACCAATGAACATTAATGGTAAGGCTGACAGAAAATATCTTGGAGGTCTTTTGTAATGAGTTTTTTTTCAGGAGAATTTTTTTTCACAATGTTAATACCGGTTTTGGTAATTGCTCTTATAATCGGACTTTGTGAAAAAACACTTAAGTGGTACGATATAGCAGTTTCTGTCCTGTTTATAACACTGGTGCTTATAGATACACCGGCAGCATTAATTTATTTTGTAATTTATTTCCTTATAGAACTTGCATTAGTTAAGATTTATGAGCAAATAAGGAAAAAAGGCAGGGTGCTGTGGATATACAGATTGTTTGTTTTTCTGACAATTGTACCCCTTGCGTTATGTAAACTAAATGAACTGGATGCCTTTAAAGGTCTTGGGTGGTTTCAGTTTATTGGAATATCATATTTAACTTTCAGAGTGGTTCAAATCATAATAGAAATGTATGACGGAGTTATAGAGCACATTTCTGTTTCAGATTTTACGTCATTTCTGATTTTCTTCCCAACATTCAGCTGTGGTCCCATTGACCGAAGCAGAAGATTTGAGGGAGATATACAGAAAGCCTATAAGAGAAGTGAATATCTTGAATTATTTGGAAAAGGATTGGAAAAACTCTTTGTAGGTATTGTATATAAATTTGTGTTGGCAGACCTGGCTTACAAGGTTATGATGCAGGTGGTAGAGCCTACGGTGTTAAATGAAATTGCTTATGCATACACCTATGGAATATATATGTTTTTTGATTTCGCAGGCTACAGCCTTATGGCAGTGGGATGCGGATATATGCTGGGAGTTAAGGTGCCGGACAACTTTAACAAGCCTTTTATAAGTAAGGATATGAAGGATTTCTGGGCAAGGTGGCATATATCTTTGTCAGAGTGGTTCAGGGATTTTATATTTACCAGATTTATTATTTCATCCACAAAGAAAAAGCGTTTTAAAACCAGACTGACAACAGCCTCAGTGGGCTTCATTATAAATATGTTTGTTATGGGTGTGTGGCACGGACTTAGCCTGTGTTACATAGTATATGGTTTGTACCATGGAATACTTTTGGCACTGACGGAAATTTATCAGAAGAAATCAAAATTCTATAAGAGAAATAAAAAGAAAAAATGGTATTATGTTCTGTCATGGACAGTAACAATTAATCTTGTGATGTTTGGATTTCTGATATTCTCAGGACATCTTATATAAATATAAATAAAAAGTTTTAGAGTTAGAAAGGACATGTGAAATGAAAGAGAAAGTTTTAGATTTATTAGAAGAAGTATGTGACGATGATGTAGTAAGAGAAGATTTAGATATGGATTTATTTGAGGAAGAACTTATGGATTCATTAGCATTTGCTGAGTTGTTAGCTATGATTGAAGATGAACTTGGGGTAGTAATATCTCCATCAGAGGTAGTAAGAAGTCAGGTAAATACAGCAAACAAAATTATTGCTTTAGTAGAAGAAAAGAAATAACAGAGGTAGATTACAATGAAAAACATTAAGGCAATGGGAATTGCATTTATTATGTTTTTAGTTACCATAACCGGGGTAGGAATTGCCGCAAAAAACGGCATACCTGCCTACAACATAAGATATGGGACATGGATTAGCGCCACAAAATTCGGGTGCAATGACGGAATGAAAAAATTAGTAGATAACGATAATGTTTTTGCTGTTTTTGGTTCGTCGGAATTAAAACACTGTCAACGCTCAGGCTTCCATGCCGACAGCATTTATAAAAACAGTGACATAAAGCCGGTGTTTATTGGAAAGGGCGGTTTTCAAAGCTTAGGACATGCCATAATTCTAGGCTCCATAGGTCAGGAACTTAAAGGAAAAAAGGTGGTAATAAGTGTATCACCTCAATGGTTTAAGTCATATGGTTTCAGAAAGGATGCCTTTGGCTCAATGTATTCAGAAACCAATATGATAGCATTTCTTAAAAATAAAGAAATTAGTGACGAAACAAAGGACTACGTCATTAAGAGAATAAAGGAACTCACAGACGAAAATCCTACAATGTGGAAAAACATTAGGCAGGACATAAAATGGTACAGGGATAATAACGGAAATGTTATTGATACAGTAAGAAAAAATGTTCACAGTGCACTGGCTAATTACAAGGCAGATACAAAGCTATACATTGCATCTGTTGTAAAGGGGTACAGCAATGACACCAATGAGGGTGGAAAAGACCGGATAACCCATTGGAATAAATTATACAAAAAGGCGGTAAAGCGTGGTGAGAAGAAATCAGGTCATAACCGTTTTGGAATGAGTGACAGGATTTACAATAAAAATTACAAAGAGAAGGTAAAAAAGAAAGCATTTAAAGACCTGCAGTATACGTCAGATTCCATGGAATTTGACGACCTTAAATGTTTTATAGATATTTGCAGACAGGAAAATATAGATGTAATGATGGTTATGCAGCCCCTTAATGCCAAGTGGGCAGATTACACTAATTTCCCTAAGGCAAAGAGAGATGAACTTTATGGTGCAGTACGGAATTTTGCAAAAAATAATAATGTGAAATTAGCTGATTTAACATCTATGGAATATGATGATTATATGTTCGAGGATGATAGTCATCTGGCATTGAAAGGACTGGTATATTTTAATGAGCAGATTTACAACTTTTATAAGCAGGATAAAAAATAATGACAAGGCAATGTTTGTGGGAAAGATAATATTTTTCTATGCTATATTTATGATAATCTGGGGATATTTTATTTTATCTCAGGATTCATCAGCACCGGCATTTATATATGAAGAGTTTTAATTGCTAAATGCCGTAAGTATATTTGCCTTCAGGTTTTAAAATAGTAAAATTTGGTGTATACTATCTCCTGTGAGGTGAGTAAAATGGGAAAGAATTTTTGGCATGAATATTTTTCAATACCTAATATAATGGGATATTTTAGAATTGTATTAGTGGCGGTATATATGGTTTTATTTTATAATTCTCTATCCGGAGGCCCATATATACCGGTTATTCTTACTATCGTGCTGTCAGGAATTACAGATTTTTTTGACGGGAAAATAGCAAGAAGATTTAATATGGTTACGGATTGGGGCAAAATGCTTGACCCCATTGCCGATAAAATTACCTTAGGTGCCATCATTTTAAGTCTTTCTTTTAAATATAAAATAGTTGTGGCTATGGTTGTTTTATATATTATAAAAGAAGGCTTTATGGCAGTTGCCGGTATTGTATCCATTAAAAAAGGTAACAAAATAGAGGGAGCTATGTGGTATGGTAAGGTTTGTACTTTCGGAACATATGTAATACTTATAACATTATTGCTGTTTCCAAATCTCAAACTTACTTTTGTAAATATATTGGTTTTTGTAAATATGGTTATAATGGTATTTACATTAGTTAATTATATTTTTTATTATCATAGGATTTTCAAAAGCTTCCATGTGGAAACTAACGGAAATATGGAAACTTTTTCTTGACAAACATGAAGTTTTAGTGTAGGATTATTTTTGCGTGATGCGAGGTATCACAAGCCTGGTTAGCTCAGTTGGTAGAGCAGAGGACTGAAAATCCTCGTGTCTCTGGTTCGATTCCGGAACTGGGCATTTTTATGTAAAAAAATAAGCAGGAAATACTGATTTATTATGAATCTTGTATTTTCTGTTTTTTTTATGTGATAATGGAAAAAAATATACTTTATGAAGTTTCTAATATATTTTCATTTTTTAGTTAAAGAAATATATTTCCAAAAGTCCAAACTGCTACTACCAAACACAAAACAACTACACTAGTTCTAATTATCAAAAGACTTTTATTATTTAGTGTAGGTTCTATCTTTTTTTTATAAAAATACGAACCTAAAATTAATATGATAAATATTATAGGTATGATTATTCTTAGTAATCCGTTTTTATAAATCAAATCTGTTACCTCTTTTCTAATTTATATACTGTATAAATGTAATGCCTGTGTAGATCGCGCGTAAGCATTACATTTTTTACTGTTTTTGCTTCAGTTTACTATAACACATACATCTGCAATTGCAAATAGTTCAGGGAGGTTTGTCAAATTATTAAGATTTTAAGAAAAAACAAACGTATAACAATATTAGTTTGATAATGTTCCTAAATCATAGTAGAATAAAGTGAAAACAAAAGTAGCGATTAGTGTTATACAGGTACGGAGAAAAGAATGAAGGAACATCAGGCAAGGGAATATATTTTCGAGGAAAAGGTAAAAAAATTATTGCAGGATAGCAGGTATATATCAATTATAGAGGAGGAGGTTCCGGGGCGTAGCGGATACCATGACATACATGCCTATGGTAGGATAAATGTGCCAACAGCATTTTTATATCCAGTGCGAATTATATGTCAGTATAAATATTATGCCAAAAACAGGGTAGAGTTAAATCATATAAGGGATTTTGGTGGCATAATGGCTGATATTTCAGAAAAAAATTATACCATAAAAGGCGAAGCAAAAAATATCCCGGATAGGTATACTTATTCGGGGTGCTTTTTTAGTGCCACGGCTTTTTCAAGAGATGCACAGGAATATGCATGGGCTCACAACATATTTATGGTGTCCTTAGAGCGAATAGGAGTTATGCAGCCTATACTTAAAAAAATTGATAATTTCGTGGCAGGGTTAAGCGAATCTACCATAAATAATATTACAAAACAGGAATTGTTAGAGGGGTACGAAAGAGAGGTAGAGGAAGAATCAGTTATGCCGGAGGCGGTAATTGGAATTGTAAACGGAGTATATCCGGTAATGATTATGGGAAAAAAGGATTGGCTTAAGCCGGTTTTGGAGGAAGCGGAAAATTCAGAGATAGGCAAGGTATACATTGACAGTGTTTACCGAAGTGAAAACCAGTTTGAGGCAAATTTTGAGCTTAATTTTATGGAGAGCAGTGGAGAGTTTTCAGTGCCTGTGGCGGTTTTGGAGAAGCTTATGGAAAGGGAAGATAACAACACAAGAGATCATGTAGTGTTTAACGTGGATATTCCATATGTTACAAAAAAAGGACGTAAAATATTTATATCAATGGAAGTTTTTGTGGAAGGATTTAACAGGGGCGATTATACAAATAAGCAAATAAGCTTTTTTCAGCTATAAGGTATAGTTACTTATAAAAAGGAATAGAAAATGAGTCACATATTGTACGATAAATTAATAGAATACGGAAAAAATGGCAAATATCCCTTTCATATGCCGGGACATAAGCGAAATGACAGCATGCTTTCAGGAATGGATCCCTTCGATATTGATATTACTGAAATAGTGGATTTTGATAATCTCCATCATCCTCAGGGCATTATAAAAGAGGCAATGGATAGGGCAGCGTCCTACTATGGAACAGATAGAACATGGTTTTTAATTAATGGAAGTTCCTGTGGAATTTTAGCTGCCATAAATGCAGTGACAGATATTGGGGATAAAATAATAATAGGAAGAAATTGTCATAAAGCGGTGTATAACGCCATGACAATTAGAAATCTTAAAGGAGAATATTTTTATCCGGAATATGTTAGTGAACTGGGAATAAACGGAGGATATAATCCTGAAATATTAGAAAAACTGCTAAGGGAGAACAAAGACACAAAGGCAGTGGTTATAACATCCCCCACCTACGATGGGATAGTATCTGATATTGAAAAAATAGCAGAAATTACCCATAAATACGGGGCGGTGTTAATTGTTGATGAGGCTCATGGAGCACATTTTAGAATAAGTGATAAGCTTCCGACACCGGCGTACAAATTAGGGGCAGACCTGGTTATAGAAAGTGTTCACAAAACATTGCCGTCCATGACACAGACAGCGGTTTTGCACAAATGTGGCAACAGGGTAAAAGAAGAAGAAGTGGAGAAATCACTGGGAATTTACCAGTCATCAAGCCCTTCCTATGTGCTTATGGCATCTATTGACAGGTGTATTGATGTTATTGAAAATTATGGTGATAACTTCATGGAAAAATTGTTAATAGCCCTTAATAATTTCAGAAGCAATGTTAATAAATTAAAAAGCTTTTATGTGCCGGGAAAGGAAATTGTAGGAAAGTTTTCCGTATATGATATGGATCCTACAAAGCTGGTAATATGCATAAAAGCACAGGCAGGGAATGGAAAATTGCTTTCAGATATATTAAGGAAACACTATGGATTTGAAATGGAAATGGAAGCACCGGAATATGTTCTGGGAATTACAGGTATATGTGATGATTTAAGCCAGATACAAAGACTTTATGAAAGTTTGAAAGAAATAGACAGCAGTATTAGTTATAAGGAAAAGACCTGTGACGCAGCAGAATTTGAACTTACAAGAAATGACAGGGCAATGTCTGTTTATGAGGCACAGAAATCAGAAAGTGTACCGGTTAAAATAGAAGAGTCACAGGGAAAAGTTTCAGGGGAGTTTCTTTATTTATACCCACCGGGAATCCCTCTTTTAGTGCCGGGGGAAGTTATTTCCCATAAATTAATTAGTCAGGTAAAAGAATTTAAGAAAATGAATATGAACATTAACGGATTAGCGGATATGGAAAATAAATACATTAAGGTTATTAAATAGATTAAGAGGAAGTAAAATGGCAAAGATTTTTTTTGTGTTGGGAAAAAGCTGTAGCGGGAAGGATACAATTTTTAAGAAGTTAAAGGAAGACAGGAAATTAAATTTAAATACTGTAACAGGTTACACCACAAGACCCATGAGAGAAGGGGAAATTAACGGTGTGGAGTATTTTTTTGTAAATAATGAGGAACTTGAGGCTTTAAAAAATCAGGGAAAAGTAATAGAGTGCAGGGATTACAACACTGTTTATGGAGTTTGGAGTTATTTTACGGTGGATGACGGACAGATTAATCTTGAAAAAGGAAATTATTTGTACATAGGAACACTGGAATCCTATGAGCAGATGGTTAGATACTACGGAAAAGAGGTAGTTGTTCCTATTTATGTGGAAGTGGAAACAGGAGAAAGGCTGACAAGAGCCGTAAATAGGGAGAGACAGCAGGAAAATCCTAAATATACAGAGCTTTGCAGAAGATTTCTGGCAGATGAAGAAGATTTTTGCGAGGAAAATATAAAAAAAGCGGGAATCAAAAAGAGATATGAAAATAACAGTCTGGAAAGATGCATAGAAGAGATAGTTGAAGATATTCGTGATTTTATGGTATTATAAAAGGTGGGTTTGTGTCAGATAATATTTAGCTCAAACCTTAATGTGCAAATTCATTTTTAAGATAGGAGCGAAATATGGAGTCAGGAAGGATTCTTGGACAAAACCATATAATTAAACATTTTGAAAATGCCATAAAAATGGGAAAAATATCCCATGCCTATATTATAAATGGTGAGGCAGGTTCAGGAAAAATGAAGCTGGCAGTTCATTTTGCCAAGGCACTTCAATGTGAAGCCAATAATCCTGATGCAGCTGATGGAAATATGCAGTTTGATTTTGGAGAAGGCACAGGGGAAAAGAAGGAAATTACCGGAGTTGCCTGTGGACATTGTAAATCCTGTCACCAGACAGATTCGGGAAACCAGCCGGACATAAAATATGTAACTCACGAGAAATCAGGTATAGGCGTAGATGAAATAAGAGACCAGATTAACAATGATATTGATATAAAGCCCTATAGTAGCAGATACAAAATTTATATTGTTCCTGATAGTGAAAAAATGACGGTGCAGGCGCAAAATGCCCTGTTAAAAACCATTGAGGAGCCACCGGAATATGCAATAATTATTTTGCTGACAACTAATGCAGATATGTTTCTTCAAACAATATTGTCAAGATGTGTACTGCTAAACATAAGGCCGGTAAAGGAAGAGACCATTAGAAATCAGTTAATGTCTGAGTATGGCATTGGAAATTATGAGGCTAATGTGGCAGCGGTTTTTGCCAATGGTAATCCGGGAAAAGCCATAAAGCTGGCTACATCTGAGGATTTTAAGGAATTAAAGCAGCAGGTGGTAGGCACACTTCTTTCTTTAGAGAAAGGCGGAATGGACATTATAACCCAGAGGGTTAAGGAAGCAGGCAGTTTTAAAAATCAGATAGATGATTATTTCGGGCTAATGCAAACGTGGTTCAGGGATGTACTTTTGTACAAGGCTACGGGAGATACGGAAAAACTTATTTTTCAGGATGATTATCACGAAATTGTGGAAATGTCAGAAAAAATATCATATTTTCATATAAATATTATTTTAAAATCAATAGATCAGGCATGGAACAGAATTAAATCAAATGTTAATTTTGATATTACCATGGAGGTATTGTTTTTATCGATAAAAGAAAGGATAAAAAAATGATAAAAGTTATTGGAGTCAGATTTAGACAGGCAGGAAAAATTTACAATTTTGACCCGGCAGAGTTGGAAATAAAAAAAGGAGACCATGTTATAGTGGAAACAGCAAGAGGCGTAGAGTATGGCTATGTTGTTTTTGGCGTAAAGGAGGAAAAGGAAGAAGATGTGGTTATGCCTTTAAAAACTGTTATAAGGGTGGCAACACCAGAGGACGACCAAAAGGCACAGGAAAATATTGAGAAGGGCAAAAAGGCATTCAAAATATGTAAGGAAAAAATTGCAAAGCACGGCCTTGAAATGAAATTAATAGATTCAGAGTATACTTTTGACAACAATAAAGTTTTATTTTATTTCACAGCTGACGGAAGAATTGACTTTAGAGAGTTAGTAAAGGATTTAGCTTCGGTTTTCAAAACAAGAATTGAGTTAAGACAGGTGGGAGTGAGAGATGAGGCAAAAATGTTAGGCGGCATAGGAATGTGTGGAAGACCACTGTGCTGCAATACTTATTTGTCAGAGTTTATACCTGTTTCAATTAAGATGGCTAAGGAGCAGAATTTGTCACTTAATCCCACAAAGATTTCCGGAATATGCGGAAGACTTATGTGCTGTCTTAAAAACGAGCAGGAGGCTTATGAACACTTAAATTCTAACCTTCCAAATGTGGGAGAAACTGTTAAAACCTTTGACGGATTTAAAGGGGAGGTTGCAAGTGTCAACGTTTTAAGACAGAAGGTTAAAATTGTTATTGAACAAAATGATGAGAGGGAAATCAGGGAGTATTCTGTAAACGAGCTTAAGTTTAAGCCTAAGAAAAAGAAGTTTGATTTGGCAGCAGATGAACTTAAGGAACTTAAAGGACTTGAGGATACAGAAAGTTCAAAATTGGACTAATGGGAATAAATTTATGGAACTAAAAGGAAATGAACGCATTGTGGACTTAGAGCGAAACGGCTATTGTATAATTCAGGACAGGGAAAGATTCTGTTTTGGCATTGATGCTGTTTTACTTACCGGATTTGCCGCAGTAAAAAAAGGGGAAAAGGTACTGGATTTAGGAACGGGAACAGGCATTATTCCTATACTTTTAGAGGCAAAGACAGAAGGAATGCATTTTACCGGTCTGGAAATTCAGGAAGAAAGTGCGGACATGGCAAGGCGAAGCGTTATGCTTAATAATATTGCAGATAAAATCGATGTGGTAACCGGGGACATAAAGGAAGCGGGAGAGATTTTTGGAAAAGCATCCTTTGACGTGGTGACTACTAATCCACCATATATGACAGAAAATCACGGACTTAAGAATCCTGAAGAGCCAAAGGCAATAGCAAGACATGAAATCAAATGTACCTTAGAGGATGTTGTCAGGGAAAGTGCTAGGGTTTTAAAGCCCGGTGGAAGATTTTATATGGTTCACAGACCCAGAAGGTTAGTGGATATTATTGAGATTATGAGAAAATATAGAATTGAGCCTAAGCGTATAAGAATGGTACATCCTTTTTCAGACAGAGAAGCCAATATGGTTTTAATTGAGGGAAGAAGGGGAGAGAAACCTATGATGAAGGTGGAACCTCCTATTGTTGTTTATAAGGAACAGGGCGTGTATTCTGATGAAATCCATGAGATATATGGTTTTTAATGTTTTAAGTAAGGAAGAAAAATGGCAGGAAAATTATATTTGTGTGCTACACCAATAGGAAATTTAGAAGATATTACTTACAGGGTGGTAAGAACCCTTAAGGAAGTGGATATTATTGGTGCGGAGGATACCAGAAACAGCATAAAGTTATTAAATCATTTTGATATAAAAACACCTATGACCAGCTATCATGAATTTAATAAATATGATAAGGCAAAGATTTTGGTGCAGGAAATGTTAGATGGAAAAAATGTGGCATTAATAACTGATGCAGGAACGCCGGGAATATCAGACCCGGGAGAGGAACTTGTAAGACAGTGCTATGAGGCAGGGGTGGAAGTAACTTCACTTCCCGGTGCGGCAGCATGTATTACAGCTCTTACCATGTCAGGGCAGAAAACAAGGAGATTTTGTTTTGAGGCATTTTTGCCAAAGGATAAAAAGGAAAAATCAAGAGTTTTGGAGAGCCTTAAGGAGGAAACCAGGACTATTATTATATATGAAGCACCTCACAGATTACTTAAGACTTTAAAGGAATTAATGGATGTATTAGGTGACAGACCACTTACGGTATGCAGGGAACTGACAAAAAAGTATGAGGAAGCTTTTCAGACAACTTTCTCAGAATTAATAGAGAAATATTCCAATACAGATATAAAGGGAGAGTTTGTTTTAGTAATTGCAGGAAAACCTGAAGAGGAATTAATAGAAGAAAAGCGCAGGCAGTGGGAAAAAATGAGTGTTCAGGAGCATGTTGAATATTATGTAAACCAAGGTCGGGACAAAAAAGAAGCCATGAAGCTTGCGGCAAAGGATAGAGGCGTGTCTAAGAGAGACATTTATAATGAATGTAACAGATAGGATAAGGAGTAGTTTATGAACAAATGGGCAAGGAAGTTTGTTGCGGGAATTTTAGCAGCAGCTATGATTTTATCAGTTTACACACCGGGATATGTAAAAGGTGCAGAGGAAGAAAATCTGGGAACAGTTACCTTTGACATAGAAAGAATGACTATTGGTCAGGGCTTTTACATGGAGCCTGTTAAGGTGGAAATAAAGGCAGGAGATAATGTAAAGACGATTTTTAAAAGAGCCCTTAAGGGTATGGGAGGAACTTATACAGCTACAGGGGTAAAGACTTTTTATCTTAAGACCATAAATAATGCAGATGCAGGAACGGTGAATATTCCAAAAGAAATTTCAGCCATGCCTGATTACTCATATACATATGTGGGAAGTGACGGTGAGGAGCATAGCGTTTCTTATAAGGCACCTACAAGTAGTGTAAATATAGGAAATCAGTTGGAAAATAATGCATTAGGTGAATATTCATATGGCGAAATGGCGGGATGGATGTTTACCATCAACAATGAGCCGGCAAGTGAATCAGTTAATTACATACCTGTAAAAGATGGAGATGTTATACGACTTCAGTTTTCAGTTTATGGTTATGGAGCTGATTTAGGATATGATACGGAAAGCTACACCGGTATTCCTAAACTCCAGATGGCTAACAGGGATGCACTTTTAAAGGAAGTGGCGGAAACTAACGAAAAGAAAGATTACTGGATGGCATATCCAAATGTTAAATCAGCATATGATAAGGCGTTTCAGGTAGCAAAGGAGTACAATCCTACACAAAAGAATGTGGATAATGCTTTGGCAGCATTGCAGGGAGCAAAGAAGAAACCCACATATCCTACAGTGAAAACCGCTTCCATAAAAACAGTTAAAAATGTTAGAAAGTACAAGGCTAAAATTTATGTAAACCAAGCATCAGGAGCAACAGGATATCAGTACAAATATTCCGTAAGCAAAAGTTTTAAAAAATCAGTAGTAAAGACCACATCAAAAACATATATAACAACAAAGAAATTAAAGAAAAAACAGGTATGCTATGTGAAAGTCCGTGGTTACAGAGTGGTTAACGGAGTTCGTATATATGGCAAATGGAGTAAGGTTAAAACCGTAAGGATAAAGAAATAATCAGCTATTTAAGTTACAAAATGAAGGAGTTATACAAATATGAAAAAAAGGATTGTCTGTGTAATAATGATATTATTGCTAATAAGTACAGTACCTGTATGTGGGGCAACTGCATTAACAAAGGCCCAGACAGATAAGTATTTGTATGACATTTCATATTATGAGCAATATAATATAACAAAACCTTCCTATGGAAGTGTAGGCGGGGAATGGATGGTAATGGGGCTTGCCAGATATGGAGCCGTTACCCGGGAAACTCTTTCTACATACAAAAGCAATTTAAAGGCATATGTGAAATCCTGTAACGGACAGTTATCTTCCAGAAAATATACGGAGTATGCAAGGGTTGTTATTGCACTAACAGCTATAGAGGAAAATCCGGAAAATTTTGCAGGATATAATCTCGTAAGACCATTAGCTGAATATGACAGGCTTATTAGTCAGGGATTAAATGGTATTATTTATGGATTAATTGCCCTTGATTGTGGAAATTATGATATTCCAAAGCCTGAGAAAAATTACACCGGAGAGGTTACAACAAGGGAAAAGCTGGTTAAGACTATTTTAAACAACCAAAAATCCGATGGAGGCTGGAATTTTAGTGGCACAAAAACTGACACAGATATGACAGCTATGGCAATTCAGGCACTAGCTCCATATATGAGTGAAGAAAGGGTAAAAAAAGCTGTGGACAAGGCAGTGGACTGCCTTGGAGAATTGCAGCAAAGTGATGGAGGATATGCTACATCTAATGTTAAAAACTGTGAAAGTACGGCACAGGTTTTAACGGCAATTTCCACCATAAATGTAAGTGTAAAGGATTCAAGGTTTATAAAAAACGGAAATTCCGTAATAGATGGTTTAATGAAATATTATAAAAACGGTGGATTTAGTCATGCTCAGGGAGGAATGATAAATCAGATGTCCACGGAACAGGCGATGTATGCTTTAACTGCCTATTATAGAAATATTTCAGGAATGAACAGACTTTTTGATATGTCTGACGGAATTACCTACAAAAGCATTGAAATAAAAAAAGCAGATAATTCAAGGGAAAATACCGAAAGTAAAAATAACAAAAATAACAGGTCAGGAAACAAAAATTCAAAAAGTTCTAAAACCGTGAAAAAAATAAACAATACAACAACCTATTATCAGGAAAAAACGTTGCCGGAAACAACAATTAAAAAGTCAAAGAAAAAAGGAAAAAAAACTGTGGAAAATGAAACCATAGTAGAAACTGAAATTGAAACGAAAAAAGATGGAGAAACGATAGTTGTTACTAAAATAGTTGAGGAAACAACGGGAAACAGTAGTAGTGAGGAAAAACAAAAGAATAATAATGGAATAATTATTTTGCTGGGAGCCATAGTTATAGTGGCAGCAGGAACGGTAATAATTATAAAAAAAGAAAAAGTAGCTAAAAGCCATAAGTAGTGGTTTTTAGCTACTTTTTGTTATGATAACTTAATAACATTATTGGCAAATTCAGCCCAGTATTCGGAAACTTTGCCTATAAACTTAACTTCGTCAAAGTCGGAATTGCCAAGGGTACGTCTTACCTCACGGGTAAAGAAACTGTCATCTCTCTTAAGCTCATAAGGAAGCCTGTGCCATTCTAAAACACGTATTTTAGTGGCAAGGGCATTAAAGTATTCACGGTTATATGTATCCTTAAATGCCGTAACTAAAATAGTTATGTCATTATCGAAAAAGTTTACATTATCAAGATATTCATTTAACTGGTCATAAAAAGTTTTGCCATTGGTGTCAATATCCACAATAACAAGAGTCTGCTTTTTGTAATTTTTTAGGGTATTAACAGCAATTGGCGTATTTTTGTTTCGCAGTATGGTATTTACAATACGCTGACAGCTTTCACCATCTTCACCTTCTAAGGACTTTTTCATTAATTCATAATAATTTTCTCCGTAATATTCCATGTACTGCTCAGGATCATTGCAAATGGCAGTAAGGGAAGCAGCTATTAAATCCACATCGGATGTTGCATATCCCGGAAGCTTCTTTGCAGGAATGTAAAGTCCACGACTTTTCCTGTAATCCTTGTAGTCAGGAAGATAGAAAAGTATAGGTCGCTGTGTAATTAAAAAATCATAAAAAATTGCAGAATAATCTGTAACTAAAACATCTGTAACAGTAAGAAGTTCACTGGTATCAATTGTAAAAGGAACTAAAAACTTACTTAAATCAGGGTCTTTTGCCAATGCTTCGTACAAATAATAGTGAACCCTGAGACAAATCTGATACCGGGTTTCATCAATGGCACCGGACATTTTTGAAATGGCATCTTTAATGCCATCTAAATTAAAGTCAACGGAATTAACATTTCCACGCCATGTAGGAGCATATAAAATGATTTTTTTATTAGTGTCAAAACCGCAATTCTCCAACCGCTTATACACAACTGCGGTATTGGAATTTAAAATAGTATCGATTCTGGGATATCCTAATTCAAGAATCTTTCCCTGAAAAATTCCCTCTAACATAAAGGCATGCTTGTACAATGTGTCTGTCATAAAACGATTGGCAGACAACAGATAATCAGCCATAAGGAAGTTGCGGACTAAATCCTTGCTGTTTTCCACAGGCTGGGAATGATTATCATAGCCTACGTGCTTAAAAGGAATGCCACAGCATGTATTTATGTAAACCTGATCAACTCTTTTTTCAAAGAAGTAATCAAAGTAAGAGTTGTTTATTAAATATTTACAGGTGGCTAAATATTTGTAGTAATCATCAGAGCCTTTCTGAACAATAATAACATTGGAATATTCAGAATATTCCTTTAAATTATCACCGGTTTTTTCAATGTCAGCCACGGCCCACACATGGGTATACTGACTGGCATCCTTAGAATCTAATAAATAATTGAAAAGCGCACGGGGGCTGTCTAAAATACCAAGCCCTAAAAATGCTTCATAAAAAATATAATTATCTTTAATAGGAAGAGAAAGATAATTATGATATTGAAATTTGATTTTGTCATCCTTGCTCATACGAAATTTTTGAGCAAATTTTTTAAAACCTCTGTTTAACTTAACCTTTGTGCCATCTTTGACGGTGGCTGTATATTCACTCATACCACACCTCGTAAATTATAGTAAAATCATAGTTAAATTTGTTACACTTAACATCAGTTAAATTATAGTATAAGGTTTATGGTTTTTCAAACAAAACCATAAGAAAAAAACGTAAAATTTATAATAAAACAAATTGCACAAAAAAAGTAGTAAAAACATTTTTTTGCCCCAAAAATAATTTAGATATTATTACCATAAAAACAGGTGGAACATTAAGAATATATAGTTAAAAAATTGTGCAATATGCCCTAAATTAAGGAAAAACTTTTTTACACTTGTGCACTAATTTACCAAAAATTATAATTAATAGTAGGAGAAAAGATTTCGGAGGTAAAATGATGAATAAATTCCTTAAAAAGGCATGCAGTCTGGCGTTGTGCGTTGCCATGACTGTAACAGTTTGTCCTAAGGGACAGATTTTCTATACTAATGTATCAGCAGCAGATACCATGGATGGAGAGCCATATAATATTTCATATGGAAGACCGGTATATGCCAGCTCACAGAACGGAAATGATTCCGCAGAAAATGCCGTGGATGGCAAGGATAGCACCAGATGGCAGGCTGCCGGTGATGATACAAATGAGTGGTTATATGTTGACTTGGGAAAAAAGGCAGATGTCGACCATTTGTTTATACACTGGGAAGCCGCACATGCAAAGTCGTATGAAATTCAGTTTTCAGATGATGAAGAAAACTGGACTACAGTATATACAAAGGGAAAAACAACTAAACCGGGAGAAACTACAGGGCTGAAAATTACATATTCAGTTCAAAAGGTTGAAAAGGGATATGCCACAATTCAGGCAAACTGGGATTCTGTGGACGGAGCAATATATAAGGTTTGCGTTGACAGTGAAGAAAATATTGCCAAGGCGCCGGACGGATATAGTTTTACCGGTCATAATGTAAATCAGGGACAGATTGTTCTTTCCGCAGGAAAACATAAGCTTATGGTTTATGCTTTGGATAAAGAAACAAAGCAGGTTTTAGGAGAAGGAACAATAGAAGGGGAATTTACGGAGGAAGCTACAACAGTTGAGGAGACAACTAAAGAAGGCACAAACAAGTATGAAGACACAATTACCTTTGATGAGCTTTCAGCAGAACAGAAGCAGGCAAGATATGTAAGAATGGTAGTAAATGAAAGAGCCATGGAAGCCTATGGATGTTCAATGTATGAATTTCAGGTTTATGGAACTAACGGCGCAAGAAAACGTCCTTCAAATTATGGCAAAAACCTTGCTCTTAATAAGACAGTTACATGTTCAGGAATAAGAGATGAGTGGTGGATGAAGGATGAAGACGGAAATATAATGGAAAGTGCATATAATAATGTTAAGGCTGAAAATGCAGTAGACGGAAATACAGAAACATCATTTACATCTTATCAGGGTACAGACCAGTGGCTTACCGTTGATTTGGGACAGGCATACACAATAGGAAGAGTTATTGTAAATTGGAATGCAGATGCAGGAAAAATATATGACGTTCTGGTATCTTCAGACGGAAAAGACTGGAAAACAGTTCACCGTGTTCAAAAGGGATACGCATATATGGTGGATAACTGCACTATGTATCAGCAAAATGTAAGATATGTAAAGGTATTAGGATATACAAAGGTAGAAAGCGGAAGTGGCTTTGGTATTTCAGAGTTGTCAGTGTATGAATATGTAGAAGGTGACAGCAAGACAAATGAAACAATTACAGAACTTCCAAAACAGGAAATTTTAAAAAGTGCATCAGGCAAGGGAACTTATGTAACGGGAGAAATGTACAATGAAAAGAACAAGCTCCCTACATTTGTTAATGAAGACAATATTAAAACACCTATAGATTCTAACAGCTGGTGGTCATCTGCCCTTGTTCAGAAGTACAGCAGTTTATTATGCTCAACACCTTTAAAAGCAAGTTTTTCAACTAAAGGTCTGGGAATTTTGCTGGCAACATCAGGATGGGTAGGAACAAGAACTGAAAATGATTTGGGAACAGATCAAAGTACAGAGACAGAAAGAGATTTCTATATTTCACCGGAGAATTTTGATACAGAAACAGGATATGACAGAGTAGAAAATTATGGAGATTATTCAGTTGAACTGGGACTTACAGATGAAGATGCAGTTCAGATGAAATCAACAATAGTAAAGGGTTCACCATATATTTTCAATGAATTTTGCAATAACACAGTTGCATTTATAAGTGGAAGCAGCATTCAGGAATTTTATGATGGAAATGGAAACACAATTCTTGGAAATAAAGGTGATACAATAACAACAGACCACATTGCTTTTAAGTCTTTTGATAAGGAAAATACAAAAGCAGGCAATGAAGGCTCATATTTTGAGGTAAACGTTCCGGCAGGCACAACATTTAAAGTAATGATTGGAAAATCAAATTATAAGGTTAAGGTTACTTTCCCATCAAAGGCTGAAAATTATATGTCTGTTGCCGCAATGACGGATTTAAAAAATATTGATGGATATTATAAGCATGGATATGCTTTTGTTACAGATACTACTGTAGATTATGAGTATAACCATGATAATTCAAAAATTACAACTATATATACTGCTTCAACTGATTTAAAGAGAGCAGAATTTTCCAATGAAACTATGCATTGCTTATTCCCGCATCAGTGGAAACACAGCACTGCAGCAGATTCACCGGTGGCTACATATACATCAATCAGAGGCAATATGAAGTCAATCTGGGCTAATACATATAGTACAACCCAGCAGTTTTCAGGCTTGCTTCCAACTTTTGCAAAGCCTGACAGTGACATGATGGATACAGAGGAAATGATTGACTACTTAAATCAGGTAGTTGCGTCTAAGGTAAATACCGCTCCTGTATCAGATGCATATTGGGAAGGTAAAAATGTACATCCGTTGGCAATTAGTGCAATAATGGCAGACCAGTTAGGTGAAACGGAAATTAAGGAAAAGTTACTGGCTAAATTAAAGAGCATTATGGTTGACTGGTTTAACTATGACGGACCGGATGACAGATGCTACCTTATATATAATAAGGATTGGGGAACAATTTACTATCCTGACAGTGCTTACGGCGCAAACGCCGCAATATGTGACCACCATTTCACATACGGATATTTTATGTTTGGTGCCGCAGTTTTGGCTACCTACGATAAAGAGTTCTTAAATGATTACAGAGACATGATTGAACTTTTGGTAAGAGATTATGCTGATCCAAAAGACCCGGAAGATGACGGAAACATGTTCTGCAAGTTCAGGGCTTTTGACCAGTATTCAGGACATTCATGGGCAGGAGGATATGGAGACAGCGATTCAGGTAACAACCAGGAATCAGCTTCAGAAGCATTGTTTAGCTGGGTTGGAATGTACCTTTGGGGCGAGGCAACTCAGAATAAAACATACATAGATGCAGGTGCTTATGGATTTACTACTGAAATGGATGCAATTGAGCAATACTGGTTTGATTATGACGAAGATAACTGGTTGCCGGATTATCCTTTCCAGGCAGCAGGTCAGATATATGGTGCATCAATGGGATATGGTACATATTTTGGAGGACAGCCGGTATATGTATACGGTATTCAGTGGCTTCCTGTTTCAGAGTACCTTACAAACTATGGCATAAATCAGACAAAATGTGCAAATATCTATAAAGGTTTGGAAGATGATACTGCATACGCAATCAGTATAGAAAAGAGACTGGGAAATATAACAGATGATGATGAGTATGCAACACCGGACAATGGATGGCAGCATATTACATGGCCGTATCTTTCACAGACAGATGCAAAGCGTGCCTATGACAAATTTGAGGCAAATGTTTCAAAGGTTCAGGTAGAAGACAGGGCAAATACATTATGGTTTATTTCAGCAATGGATTCTATCGGTCACAGAACAAATGACTACATGGTAGTTGGAAATATTCAGGGTTCCGTATATGTTAAAGACGGGGTGTACACAGCAGAGGTTTGGAATCCTACATCAGTTACCCAGACAGTTGCTGTAAAGAGGGCTGATGGAACAAAGGTGGGAACAGCCACTGTAGGTTCAAAGGCTACTGTAGCATTTGAAATTAACACAAAAGAGGAATTTGCTATTTCTCAGGTAAGTACACCGGTAATTAAGGCAACAGCAATTGCTGATGGAAAAGTGACTGACAATATAACAGGAACAAAGAACTTTGACGATACACAGTTTGTTGAACTTTCATCAGATGAAGGAACAGAGATTTATTACACAACAGATGGAACAGTTCCAACTACAGCTTCTAACCGGTACAATGGAAAAATTTTGGTATCAAGTGACACTGTACTGAAAGCCATTGCAGTTAAAAGCGGTTCAATAGATTCTGATTATGCATCAGCAGCAATAAAAATCAACGGAGATACAGTACAAAGCAGCAATAATCTTGCATTGAGAAAGACGGCTACTGCATCATCAGAGGATGGTGCGGCAAAGGCAGAACTGGCAGTTGACGGAGATGGAAGCACAAGATGGCAGGCACAGTCAGCAGATGATGAATATTTACAGGTAGACTTGGGAAGTGTTCAGGCTGTTAATACAGTAAAAATTACATGGGAAACAGCTTATGCGGAAAAATATCAGATTCAGGTTTCTGTAGATGGAGAAAACTGGACTACAGTTGCAACAGAAAGCGGACAGGTGGGAGAAATCACATCAAGCTTTGCAGCAGTTAAGGCACAGTATGTAAGAATGCAGGGTGTTAAGAGAGGAACCCGGTACGGATACTCAATTTACGAGATGGAAGTATATGGAGCCTTAAAGGCTAATGCACCTACAGTTTCACCGGTTAGCGGAAAATATACAGGTGAACAGACTATTACAATGTCAACGGCAGTAAAGGGTGCCGAAGTTAAATATACATTAGACGGCTCAACACCAACAGAGGATTCAGCTACATATGTTGAACCAATAAAGGTTAATAAGTCAACTATAGTTAAGGCAGTTACTTATAGAAAAGGAATGATTTTATCTGATGTAACAGAGTCAGATATTATAATTGCAGGAACAATTTCAATTAATCCTTCATCAGTTAAAATTGCAATTGGAAGAGTAATGCAGTTAGCAGCATTAAGTGACGAAACAGTTACATGGAAAAGTGAAGATACAGGAATTGTTACTGTAAATGAAGAAGGAAAGATTACAGGTAAAAATCCGGGAACTACAAAGGTAACGGCAACTACACCAAGTGGAAAGGTGGCAGAATGTCAGATTACAGTTACGGAACCGGTACACATTACCTCTATCAGCATTCCGGAAACTTATACAATGAAGAAGAAAACTTCGGAAACATTAGAGCTTAAGATTAATCCGGCAGATACTACTGACGACACAACAGCTGTATGGAGCTCAAGCAATGAAAAAATTGCAACTGTAAGTAACGCAGGAACAGTTACAGCTAAAAATGAAGGTGAAGTTGATATTACAGTTAAGGTGGGAGAACATAAGGCAGTATGTCACGTAACTGTAGGGCCGGCAGCAACAAATCAGGAAATGGTATCAAGTACCAAGTACAATGTGGCACTTAATAAGAGTTTTGAAATAAGCCCGGGAGTAGCTGAAGGTGACGAAAACTGCGTTACAGATGGAAAGCTCACAACAGGTGGAACTCATTGTGCCATATCAAGTGGATGGGGATATTCAGGAGAAAGTTATATAACTATTGACTTAGGAGCTAAATATGACGCATCTACCATTGATGAAGTTTTGGTACAGTACAAAGACAATAATGATAATGATACTGTAGTTGGCAGAACATATAATATTCAGTATTCTGAAGATGGAGAGAACTTCAAAACTATTTATACTTCAAAGACAATTACTGCAAATGATTTAGACAGTGACAATTGCGTTGCCGCTGATGTTTCAGGTAACACCGGGGCAGTAAGATATGTTAAGGTATGTTACCCTACAACACCGACATATGGTATTCAGATATGTGAAGTTGCAATTTTAAGCACGGAAAAGAATGCAAAATTATATGAAGATAATACCGTTGTAGTAAGTGATGATATTGAAGTTTTAGGATACCAGATAAGTGATAAGGCATTTAACAAGGAAGGTGGTTTCAGGGTTCTTGCAGTAGTTGAACCGGAAATAAACGGTAAGAAAGTTACAGGCTGGGGATTTATATACGGTCTCGCAACCATAAATGACCAAAGTACAGGTGTTACAGATGATGATATGATTATTGATTCTTCAAGCAACAAAGTTATTCATTATCAGTCAACAGCTGAGGGTACTCTTCCAACCAATCTGGGAGGTTCAGCTACATGCACAAATTATGTAAGAACAATGTCCTTTGGTAACACAAATGCCATAGCCCTTACAGCAGGATATAAAATAAGGGCATATGCAATTCTTGAAGATGGAACTTATGTATACAGTACAATAAGTGAGTTTTCAATTTATGAAATTGCTGATTACATTTATCAGAATAAAAAGATGAATTCTCTTGAGGGATATAATTTTATTTACGATAAGATTTTATCAGTGGTAAATAAAGATTACAAAAAACTGGAATTTGAATGGAGTGAAATAGTAACTCTGGCACAGTAAAACAGAATATTGCCTACACAGGGCAACGGTATAAATAACAGGCTTTCTTGCTAATGACTGAGGTTGTTGGCAGGAGAGCCTGTTTTTCTGTGCCTGTTTTTTGTAAAAAATTACCACAGGATATAAAATGTATGGTAATATAGTGTGGAATGAAAAGTTTTTATACGGAAGAGGAGTTGAAGAATGCAGGAAATCAGGGTTTTGGTTTGTGATGATGAAGAATTGATACATCAAAAAGTAGAAGAGTTAATTAAAACTTATGATAAAACAAATGAATATGTGTTTAAGGTTTTTCATTGCTATAATGGTGAGGAACTTATAAGTTTTAGTATTGAGTACGATGTGCTAATGCTGGATATCGACATGCCTGATAAAGATGGTATTGAAGCAGCACGGACACTATTGAAAAATGGCTATAATCCCCAAATAATAATGCTTAGCAGTAAACGAGAAAGGTTTAAAGATGCTTTTAAAATAGGAGCAAAAAGATTTGTTACAAAGCCTGTTGATGAAAAGGAATTTTATGAGGCACTAAGTGCCGTAATATATTCTTTGGCAGGAAGTGGGTTAATTGAAGTATGTCATAACGGTGAAAAATGTACAATATCTCAACGAGAAATAAAATATATAGAGTCCAAAAAAGATTATTTAAAAATTTATACTTATAAAACCGATTTTGAGATAAATGAATCGTTAAAAATATTTATGGAAAAATTGGATCAAAGAATCTTCGTACAGACACACAGAAGTAAAATTGTTAATTTATTATATGTTTTAGATATGGATAAAGAATGGCTATATGTAAATGGTGGGAGAAGGATACCTGTTTCACGAAGAAAATATAAAGAGGTACATCAAAAAATAATTGAATTTGATAAAAATTGGGAAGGGTAAAAATATGCAGTGGATTAATGTAGCAGCATGTCTGATAATAGTTGCGGAATATCTTTCTTTTTATTACGTGTTTTTGGGAAAAAGAGAGTTAAATAGAAACAAAAAGATTTATATATGTTTAGCAATTGGGGATATTATTGCAATGGTTATACAATGTATGTCTGAAAAATCCGGATTAATATTTTTATGCATAACGGCAATGGAGTCATTTATACATGTTATGCTAATCTATAAAATAAAATGGGGAGAGATGTTAAACACCTTTTTCTTCACATTTCCATTGTTGTCAATTATTGAGAGTATATTTGGTTTTTTCATAGATTCATGCACAAAAATGAATGACGATCAAAGTGGTATTTTTTCTATTATACTTACTGTTATTTTAATATGGGGATTTTATGAAATTATTGGGAAAAAATTAGATAGAGAAGCCTTTATATTACCGAAAAAAATAAACGCATTGCTATCTATTGTAATGTTTACAATTGTTATAATGTTTGTATATTTTACATATATAATACAGGAAGCAGCAGACATACGGTACCCTCATGTCGCAATTGGATTAGCAATTGTAGGTGGAATTATTATTTTAACAATGGTGTTAATAATGATATATTCTATGAATGCCAAGCAAAAGTATTATAAGAGGTCTAAACATTTAAGTGAATACGGAGAATTGCAAAAAGAATATTTTGAAATGTTATTAAATAAGGAAGGGAAAACACGGCAGTTCAGGCATGATATTATGGCAGAATTAATGCAGATTAAATCTTATGTGGAGCGGAAGGAATATCAGGCACTAGATAAATACGTGGCAGAATCCTTACATGAATTAGATTTAATCAGCAATTATAATTATGATGTTGGAAATGAGGTAGTAAATATATTGTTGAATCATTACCTAATTCCAGTTAAAGATAATTGCAGTATTAATGTTAAAGGTTATATTTCGGAAACAATCAATATTGAGGATAGAGATTTATGTATAATGGTATCAAATCTTTTGTCTAATGCGGTTGAGGGAATAAAAAAGATAAACAAAAAATGTGAGAAATTAATTAATTTTAATATAAAAAGTGGAAAATATTATACATATATAATTGTTGAGAATACATGTTTTACAAAGTACAGTGGATTTCAAACAGATAAACAAGACAAAAGAAACCATGGATTTGGAATAAAAAATATAAAAAAGACAGTTAAAAAGTATAATGGAAATTTTCTATGTAAAGTAGAGAATAATATGTTTTATTCAGAAATACAAATAAAAAATGACCGTTTGTCGAAAAAATAGACCGTTCGTCGAAAAGTTATGGAAAGGATAAAAGAATTAATATAGACTATAAAAGTGATAGGAATATAATTGGTAAAGGCTAAGAAAGTAGGAGAAACTACATCCTTTTAAATTGAAGAGTGATATTTTATTAGAAGAACTAAACAAAAATGTTTGATGAATTTTTGGAGGAGCTAGTGGTAAAGAGACGAATCAAATATAGTAGAATGATTTTAGTTATTAGTATGGTAATATGTGCAGCATTGATAGGAAGAAAAACTCTTAGCAATCAGAGCACAGAAAAAGAACATAGATTACAGTGGTGGCTAAAGGCCATAGAATGGGACAAGAATAGAGAAGGATTATCAGGAAAGGGGATATCAATTGCAATATTGGATACGGGCGTTGATTTTTCACATAGGGATTTGGAAGAGTGCAAGCACAAAGAAAAAACAATAGTCGATGATAGTTATGGTGATAAAAACCATGGAACGGCGATAGCAGGAATCATTGCGGCGGTACCGAAAGATGAGAACGGCGTTTGGGGAATTGCGCCTGATACTGAAATTATTTCGTATGATATTACAAACGAGCAGACGGTAAAGATTGATAATTTGGTGAAGGGAATAACAGAGGCAATAAATGATGATGTTGACATAATTAACATAAGTATAGGAGTAAAAGAGCAGAGTAAAAGACTGCATGAGTCTATAAAAAAAGCATATGATAAGGGAATTGTCGTTATTGCATCAGCGGGAAATTACATGGAGGGTGAAATATTATATCCGGCTTTATATGAGGAAGTGATAGCTGTTGGAGCATATGATAAAAGTGGAAAAATTATTTCACCTAAAGGAAATGTTAATAATGTTGTTTTTTTACCTGGTAGCAATGTAGTGAGTTGTATTATGAATAATGGATATTCTGGGACACAAGGAACATCATTTTCAACGGCAATAATGTCGGGAATTGTTGCAATAATTAAGGAAAAGGATAAGGATATCACTAATAAAGAACTATATAATAAAATATATCAGAGTGCATCTTTAAATGGTAATAAAATTACCGTTAAAAATATAATTAAAACTTTAAAGGAGAATAATTAAAATGAAAAAAAGAGTATTATCTTTATTATTGTGTCTATCTATTGTTAATTTTAATGGTGGCATATTGCAAAAAAATGTAAAGGGGGAAGAAAACACCCAGAATTATGTTGAAATAGATGAAAATATTACAATTCAAGATGTTTCAGATGAAGTCAAAGATGATATACAAGCTATAGTTATATCTGACAATATAGAAAATCAAGATGTAAGGCAATTAAATGAGGTAATGGACAATGGTACAGGAATCATTGTTGATAATATGAATATAAGTGATGTTCAAGAGTATTTTGGAGCGGATGGCACTAGTGAGTATGAAAATGAAATAGGATGCTATGTGTATAAAGATGGTGAAGATGTCAATGTAATTCCGATAGAGGCTAGTATAGTTGTTGATGAAAATTTGAAAGAAAACGTGACAGACAGTGATTATAGAAAATTAAAAAATAAAGTGGAAATAGATTATGAGCAGGTGATAGAGGACTACTCAAATTTATCAAATGCAGAAAAAATATCAAATGTGGAAAAGGAAGCATTGCCTGCATTACAGGGATCAACAGACATAGGTTCGGCATTTGTTGATAGTAATAAATTTGTGTATTTTTATAAGAAGGGTGATTGTGGAGGAACAGGAAAAACATACAAGTATAGTAGGAAAAGTAAGCTTGATTCCTGGTCTGTAATGGGAACATTAAGTTTCAGTATATATGCAATAAAAGTTAAAACTGCTGGTAATAAAACTTATGACAATGTTTTTGCAGTAACAATAGCTACTCCATGTGAGGGAAAAGCAGTAGCAAAATATTATAATGGAATAAGCTTTAATGAAGATAAAAAATGTAGCATTATTGATTATACAGAACCTGATGGTAATGCAGATGAATCAGTTTCAGGATCAATAGGCACGGGAATAGATAGTAATGGTGGTGTAACAAATACTTATACTATTAGTTATAGTTACAATCCAGGGGGTATGCTAATTACTCCAAAATTGTATAAAAATAGAGTTAGATGGATATGTGATCCAATGAGCGACAGAAAGTGGAATAAATCATGGAAAATAAATCCAGGAATATTATTAAAAAAATCGAATGGAAAATCTTCGGAAGTTACAGTTACATCATATGTAAGTTACTTTCAAATTTTTGGTGGAGTAAGAACTTATACTATTGAAAAAACAGTTAGTTGTAGCATTAAATTTAAAAACCATAAGAAAGTATAGTGGCAAATTATATATTGTCAAATAAAATAGTAGAAAGAGGGTTTAATAATGGAAATTGGAAGTATAATTTTTGATTTGAGAAAATCAAAAAAATTATCACAAAGGCAACTATCAGAAATAATAGGAGTTTCTGAAGAAACGATAGACAAATGGGAAGAGGATAAAGAGCTGCCAGATATTGCATCACTTATTGCAATTAGCAAATATTTTGGGGTTACTGTGGACTACATATTAAAGGGAGAGGAAAAAAATAAAAAGAACTTTATTTTGGCAACAGCATTTAATTACATTGGCTGGATAATAATGTTTTTTGATGCATTTCATACATGGAAATGGCAGCCGGATGTGATGACAAATGGCATGGTCATCGTGAAAGTAATTTCTGTTATTTTCATGATAGTGGGAACAATGATTTTCTTTATGTCTAAAAACGAGATTAAATATGATTACATAAAAAAATTTCTGAGATTAAATATTATCGTTTATGCAAGTCTCGGCTCTTTGATTGTGTATTTGTTAAATATTCCATATTTATGGACATTAATAGTTTATGCAATTATTGTTTTAGTTGTGGAAATTATTTTAACAATTAAAAAGTAAATTTGTAGTAGGATAAACATATAAAGACAGGGCTGTCGTTAGTGCGACAGTCCCTCTTGTTATGAAAGAATAAATGTTGAAGGTATTAAATAAAAAAATTATAGCAGTAATAATTTGTATTTCCCGAGATTAGAAAATATTATGAAGAATTTTTAGGTAAAAAAGAACATTTTGCAGTAGTGGCTTATGATAATAGTAAGCCAATAGGAACAGGTGCAATTTCATTTTATAAAGTAATGCCGACATACCATAATGTTACAGGCGAAAAAGCATATATAATGAATATGTATACAGAGCCCGAATATAGAAGGAGAGGGATTGCTACGAAGATTCTTAAAATGTTAATTGAAGAAGCAAGGAAAAGAAACATTGTTGAAGTAACTTTGGAAGCAACAAAAATGGGTAGGAGTTTGTATGAAAAAAATGGTTTTAATGTTATGGAATCTGAAATGGAGCTTAAATGAAATTGATTTAAACACAAAAAGTGGAAAATAATATGTTTTATTCAGAAATACAAATAAAAATGACCGTTTGTCGAAAAGTTATGGAAAAAAATAATAGACTAGTCAAAGAACGAAATGGATTCAGTTGATGGTGGAATTAAAGGAAATAATACATGAAATTTTTTAATATTGAATTTAAAGGATATCTTAAAGATATTGATGCTTTACCTAAAAATGATTTGGCGAAAAAATATAATAGATTAGAAAATAGCAATGACATAAATGAAATAATGAAACAAATATATATATATGCGATACCTTTAGGAATTTTATTTATGTATTTCGTTATAACTTTTACATATTATGTAGAGCTTGACATAATTTGCTTTTTCCTGGTTTTGTTCTTGAGCTTGATAATGATGCCTATTCATGAATTATTACATGCAATAGCTATGCCCTGTAAATCAAAAAAATATATATATTTTTTCTCGCAAGGGATGTTGGCAACAACTACAGATATAATAACCCGTAGACGATATATATTTATGAGTATACTCCCTAATATGGTTTTAGGAATTATTCCTGTAATATTATATATTGCAGCTGTTAATGCAAATTGTAAGATATCTCCGGGAATTTTATGCTTTGGAGTACTAGAAATATGTTGTGGAATAGGCGATTATTGGAATGTATTTAAGGTATTAAATGTTACTCCTGAAAAATGTCAGTTGTTTAATTCAGGTGTTAATACTTTTTACATAGGTAAAAAATCGGATTGTGAGCAATTAAAGATTATAATAGCATTTATTTCATTAATTATTACTGTTGCCATAGGAACAAGTTATTTGCTAACAGAAAATGTTATTTTTCTCTATTTATTGCTTGTACCATTCGCTGCATTTTATATGATTGAAAATAAACTATCAATAATTATGAGATATAGTATTGTAATTTTTATTATTGCAATAAGTATTATATTATAATTGTTGAATTATAATGACTTTGAAAAAATTGAGGTAAAAGAATGATAAATAGAAAAAATAAAAACAGGAGTATGCCGGAGAAAAGGAAATTGATTATGGAAATGTTGGTGGATGCGGATTTAACATCCCAACGGATATGAATGGCAAAACATATGAAATATCCCAGGCCTATGGAGATGAAATTTTTCCGTCTAAAATTATTGAAATAGATGATAATGATTGGTCGTGTAAATCATACGATTTTGACCGAACAAATATAACTGACTTAGCCGTGATCAATAAGTATGTATATGCTATTAGTAATTTAAACGGAGTTATATACATAGAAAAGTGTCCTATTAATGGTGGAAAAAAAGATATAGTTACTATGAAAGAGGAGGTTGAAGACAGTACAGGAATTTATATATATAATGTAGGAGATACTTTATTATATGGAATTTTGGAAAGCAGTTTAAGTTTATATAAAGTAAAGCTTTAATGGTTATGCAAGTTATAGTTCGAAAGTAGAAGTAGGTTCAGTCAAAGCAGCTTAAATCCGAAAGCAGAACTGCTATTTTTGGTACCGCAGTGCTTAATTGTTACAAATAAGGTATCCCGGAAGTAAATATTTAATATACTACCGGGACTTTTTTTGGTATACTAATAAGATAAGGGTCATTTTTTAATTATAATTTGACAATAAAACAAAATAATATATAATATATGCGAGTATTGCAGGTTATTATGGAGGTAACATGAAGGAATATATAGATAATTTTTGGCATTACAGATATTTGCTGAAAGAATTAGTAACAAAGGGTATTAAGTTAAAGTATAGAAGATCATATTTAGGATTGGTGTGGACATTGTTAGAGCCGTTGCTTACAACAATGGTACTTACAGTTGTGTTCGGAAAGATATTAGGAAAAGGTGATGCAACATATCCTGTTTATATTTTGTGTGGACGTCTGGTATTTAGCTGTTTCTCCAGCACAAGTAAAATTGCCATGCGTTCCATAAGAGCTAATCAGGCGATGATTAAGAAGATATATGTACCTAAGTACCTGTATCCGTTGTCAGCTATTATATATAACTACATTTTGTTCTTACTGTCACTTATAGTGCTTGCAGCATTGTGTATAGTATTAAGAGTAAGAATGACATGGCACATAATCGAGATATTTATACCGCTAACCATATTACTTATTTTATGCGTTGCGGCGGGACTGATATTGTCTACAGTGTGTGTATTTTTTAGAGACTTAGAATACCTTTGGGAAGTAGTTATAATGCTTGTTATGTACTGTTCAGCTATTTTCTATTATGTAAATACACTTAATTCAGGTATTACTTTGGCATTACAGTTCAACCCGATATATTGTATTATTAGTAATTTCCGATGTATTTTAATGGAGCAGGGGTCTATATTTACAAGTGTAAGCTATGGATTCTCAAATCTGTTTATGATGATATATTCATTAATATTCAGTATTGTGGCACTGATAATTGGTATGTATGTATTTAAGAAGCATCAGGATGAATTCATCTTGCACATTTAGGAGGCGTTATGGAAAAGTATGTACTTGAAGTTAATAATGTCAGCATTCGTTTTAATTTAAGTAAAGAAAAAGTAGACAATTTAAAAGAATTAATATTTAAAAAAATAAAGGGCGAAAAGATTCGTTTTAACGAGTTTTGGGCTGTAAAAAATTTAAGTTTTAAACTTGAAAAAGGTGACAGATTAGGTATTCTGGGACTTAACGGTGCAGGAAAAAGTACCATATTAAAGATTATTGCCGGGGTGTACAAGCCGACTACCGGTGAAGTGGTAAGACGGGGACATATTGCCCCGCTTCTTGAGTTAGGTGCAGGTTTTGATCCAAACTATACAGGAAGGGAAAACATTTTCTTATACGGTTCGGTGCTTGGATTTTCACGTAAATTCCTAGAGGCTAAATATGATGAAATTCTGGAATTTTCAGAGCTTGGGGAGTTTATAGATGTACCTATTAAAAACTATTCATCAGGAATGAAGTCAAGACTTGGTTTTGCCATTGCAACAGTAGTTGAGCCTGACATTCTGATTCTTGACGAAGTTTTGTCGGTTGGTGATGCCAGATTTAGAAGAAAGTGCGAAAAGAAGATGCAGTCTATGTTTGACCACGGTGTTACGGTTCTTTTCGTTTCACATAACTTAGCACAGGTACAGAGAATATGTAACAAGGCTATTTTATTAGACCATGGAAACCTTATTGCAAAAGGAGAAATGAATGAAATGGCTGAGTTGTACAGAAAGAAGATAGAAGGATAGAATTATGAGATATACAACAAAGGGAACATGCTCAAGATTTATAGATTTTGATGTAGAGGATAATAAAGTAACTAATGTAAGGTTTACTATGGGATGCAACGGAAATACTCAGGGGGTTGCAGCATTAGTGGAAGGCATGGACATTAACGAAGTAATAAAAAGATTAAAAGGTATTGACTGCAATGGCAGGGGAACTTCATGCCCTGATCAGCTGGCAATTGCCTTGGAACAGTATTTGGAGCAGAAATAATGTTAGGAATTATTGGAGCTATGGACATTGAGGTGGACAGCCTCAAAAACGAAATGGAAAATCCCGCCATTAATAAAATTGCAGGAATGGACTTTTATGAAGGTGTAATTGGCGGAAAAGATGTTGTAGTGGTAAAGTGTGGAATCGGCAAGGTAAATGCAGCTATGTGTACCCAGATATTGGCAGACAGATACAATGTGGATGCCGTTATTAACACAGGTGTTGCAGGTTCCCTTAATAACGATATAGATATATGCGACATTGTTATATCAACTGTGGCACAGGAACATGATATGGATGTAACGGCATTAGGCTATGAAAAGGGAATTATTCCGGATATGGATGTTTCTATATTTGAAGCAGACAGAAAGCTGGTGGAACTTACAAAAAAGAGTGCAAAGGAAGCAGGTCTTGATGTAAAGGTTTTTGAAGGTAAGGTTGTATCCGGCGACCAGTTTATAAGCACCCACGAAAAGAAGGAAAGCCTTAAGAACAGCTTTGGCGGTGACTGTGCTGAAATGGAGGGAGCTGCAATTGCTCATGTGGCAAGCCTGAATAACATTCCATTTCTTGTTATCAGAGCAATTTCTGACAAGGCAGATGGTGGCGCTCATATGGATTATCCCACATTTGAAAAGAAGGCAGCAGCTAATTCCATTTTGCTTTTAAATGAGATAATTAAAAACGTGTAGTATTGTGTACAGCGGCTTAGGACGGCTACGAATTTTTTAGAATAATTTGACGAACGATTACAAGTGCTTATGCCTCTGAAATGTGATATAGTAATTTTGGACGGGATGTCTTAAAACTATTTTATATTTGGGGGAATGAGCAATGTTAGAAGTTTACATAACTAAATTAGAAAAAGGGTTGGAGAGTGTGGCACCAACGGTAATGGATAAAGAGAACTTTCTGTTGATAATAGGAAGTCTTTTTTTATTAGGTGCTGTGACAAAATGGATAGTATGGCATCATTATGGGAAACTTATTAGAAGGGCAGAGAACATGCAGCATACTAAAAATGCAACTATCCGTCAGATTAAAAATAAGTATGAAGGTATCCGGCAGGTAAACGGAGAATTGCCTAATACTCTTTTGTTTGTAAAACATTATGTTAACAAAAGTAAACTATTCTATATACCAATTAGAAAAATTGATAATATTATCAGGTATTGTGTGGTTTTAATTATGGGATTTACAGCTATAGCCGGATGGTATTTATACAATAATTCGGCACAGAAAAATGTAGCATTTTCCTATGTACTGGCTGGAATTTTTGTGGCACTTAGTCTTGAAATGACAGACCGCATGGTTAATGTAGAGGATAGAAAGTCAGAGCTTGCATATTCTGTGGCGGATAATCTTGAAAACAGTGCCAGATATAAGGGCGTTGTTACTGAAAATACTGAGAATATATTGGATAATAATGATATAGATGTGGAATATAATAAAAATATGCCTGATAATCAAGAATTTTCACCATCTAAAATAGGTGAAAATGATAGTGAAGAGCAAATATTAAACCAAGTTATTGGAGAATTTTTACAATAATGTGTAGGATTTTCATAATTATTGGATTTAGTCTTGCTAAAAATGTTTTCTAAGCCTATAATTAAGGATGATTTTGGAGAAACAACGGAGGAAGAAATATGTCTAAAGTAACGCTTGATTGTTCAAAAGTTAAATCATTTATCGGGGATGACGAGTTGACAAGCATGAAGGATATTGCAGAAAATGCAAAGAAAGTATTAGTTGAAAAGACTGGAGCAGGTAATGACTTTCTTGGATGGATTGACTTGCCAATAGATTATGACAAGGAAGAATTCGAGAGAATTAAAAAGGCGGCACAGAAGATTCAGAGTGATTCAGAGGTTCTTATTGTAATAGGAATTGGTGGCTCATATTTAGGCGCAAGAGCTGCTATCGAGTTTCTCAGACATGGTTTCTATAACAATGTCTCAAAGGAAATCAGAAAGACACCTGAGATCTACTATGCAGGAAACAGCATAAGCCCATCATACTTAAAGGCTTTACTTGATGTAGTAGGAGACAGGGATTTTTCTGTTAATATTATTTCAAAGTCAGGTACAACTACTGAACCTGCTATTGCTTTTAGAGTATTCAGAGAGAAGTTAGAGAAGAAATATGGCAAGAAAGGTGCAGCAGAGAGAATTTATGCTACAACTGATAAGTCAAAGGGAGCCTTAAAGGGACTTGCAACAGCAGAAGGTTATGAAAGTTTCGTAGTACCGGATGATGTTGGAGGACGTTTCTCAGTTCTTACAGCAGTAGGTCTTCTTCCTATAGCAGTAAGCGGAGCTGATATTGACCAGCTTATGGCAGGTGCAGCAAGCGGAAGAGAGAGAGCATTAAATAGCAAATTTGAAGATAATGATGCCATGAAATATGCGGCAATCAGAAATATATTATTAAGAAAAGGTAAGTCAGTAGAGATTGTTGCTAACTACGAACCAAGCCTTCATTATGTAGGTGAATGGTGGAAGCAGCTTTACGGTGAAAGCGAAGGAAAGGACAACAAGGGTATTTTCCCGGCAGCAGTTGACCTTACAACAGACCTTCATTCTATGGGACAGTTTATTCAGGATGGCTCAAGAATAATGTTTGAGACAGTTATCAACATTGAAGAAACTGACGCAAAGATTGAAATAAGTAAAGAAGCAGAGGATTTAGACGGGCTTAACTATTTAGCAGGCAAGGATATGGACTTTGTTAATAAGAGTGCCATGAATGGAACAATTCTTGCCCACACAGATGGAAATGTACCAAATATTATAGTAAACGTACCAAAGCAGAATGAGTTTTATCTTGGTGAGTTATTATATATGTTTGAATTTGCATGTGGTGTAAGTGGTTACATTTTAGGAGTAAATCCTTTCAACCAGCCTGGTGTAGAAAGCTACAAGAAGAACATGTTTGCACTTCTTGGTAAGCCGGGATTTGAAGATTTAACAGCACAGTTGTTAAAGCGTCTATAATAAAAACTTAGATGTGATATATATAAATAAATGAGGCTTCCCTTCAGATGTAGTGAATACATCTGAGGGGAAGCCTTTTTGGATGATAAGTTATTTTATAAGTTTATAGTTTTGCCAAATCTTCCTGTGCTACAAGCTTGAAACCTTTGCTGCTAAGAAGGGATGAAACTTTTTCGTTTTCCTGTACACGGAAAATCATTAAAGCATCATCAGTATTTCTTGTTACAAAGGTGTAAGCGTAATCAATGCTAACCTTAGCATCTGCTAAAACATTAAGGACTGCAGCCATTTCTCCCGGCTTGTCAGCAATTCTAATGCCAATAACCTGTGTAAGGTTACAAATCCAATCATTATCCTTTAAAAGTGTTACTGTATCAAAAGGTTTATCAACTATAATACGAATAATACCATAGTCGCTGGAATCTGCAATTTCAAAGGCTCTGATATCTATGTTATTGTCTGCCAGAAAGTTTGTAAAATTTGCAAGATTTCCAGGTTTATTTTCTACGAAAACTGAAATCTGATTAATGTACATAAGTCTACCTCCTAAATTTTTCGTTTATCAATTATGCGGACAGCCTTACCTTCTGAACGGGTAATGGACTTTGGCTCCACAAGTTTAACCTTGGCATAAATTCCCAGCATGCTCTTAAGGGCTGAAACAATATCTTTTTCCTTCTTTTCAATGGAACTTACTGTATCTGAGAACATTTCCGGTGTCATTTCAACACGAACTTCCATGGTATCGCTGTTATTTACACGGTCAACAATAAGCTGGTAGTTAGCAGGCATACCCTGTTTAATAAGAACTTCTTCAACCTGTGAAGGATAAACATTAACACCCTTTATAATAAGCATGTCATCAGTTCTACCCATTAATCTGTGAATACGTGCATGAGTACGTCCGCAGGAACATTTTTCCCTTGTGATATATGTAATATCTTTTGTTCTGTATCTGATAATAGGGAAAGCCTCTTTAGCAAAGCTTGTAAATACAAGTTCACCAATCTGTCCGTCAGGAACAGGTTCTAAGGTTTCAGGGTCAACGATTTCCGGAATAAAATAATCTTCACAAATATGCATGCCATTTTGTGCTTCACATTCAAAAGCAACTCCCGGTCCTTCAATTTCCGTAAGACCGTAAATATCATATGCTTTAATGCCAAGCTTGCTTTCAATATCGTGTCTCATTTCCTCAGACCATGCCTCAGCACCGAAAATGCCGGCTTTTAACTTAACCTGATCCTTGAGTCCCCGTTCTTCAATGGATTCTGCCAAATATGAAGCATAACTAGGAGTACAGCAAAGAATAGTAGAACCAAAGTCAGTCATAAACTGAAGCTGTCTGTCGGTATTACCTGATGACATAGGAAGTGTAAGACATCCTACCTTCTGGGAACCACCATTTAAACCAAAACCACCGGTGAAAAGTCCGTATCCGTATGCAATATGGCATACATCTTCGTCAGTTCCACCAGCGGCAACAATGGCACGGGCACATCCGTCATACCACATATCAATATCTTTTTTGGTATAAAAGTCAACAACACGTCTTCCGGTTGTTCCTGATGTGGAATGGATTCTGATACAGTCCTTAAGTGGAACTGCCAGTAAACCATATGGATAAGCATCTCTTAAATCATCCTTTGTAATAAAAGGTAGCTTCGGTAAATCTGCTATGCTTTTAATATCGTCAGGTGTAACTCCTGCCTTGTCCATCAAGTCTCTGTAGTAAGGTACATTTTCATAAACACGTTTTACTACAGATACAAGTCCTTCATTTTGCCACTGCTCGATTTCCTCGCGGGAAGCAGTCTCAATATCTTCTTGAAAATATTTTCCCATTTTTGTAAATCCTTTCTCTCGGTCGTAAATATTTATAATATGATTTTACAATATTTAGGGTACTTGCGCAATAAACTTTTTTTAATATAAAAACGTTACAAAAACTCCTGAAAGATAGATTTCTTTTAGTAAAAAGCAACATTTTATGGTGCTTGAAATGGGCGTTTGAGCACTATAATAAAAATGTTTTTCTGCCCATAAAATCTAGTAATTCGTGGAGCTATATGGTATAGTGCAATTAAAGAAATTTGGAAGAAAATCACGTAACAAAATGTGTTTGAATAAAATTAGAATTTGGAGGCAACTAACATATGGAAAAAAGTTTAAAAGGTGTTCCGGTTGAAGGGTTCACGAAAAAGAGCCGTCAGGCGGCAGCAGAAGGAATTGTACTTCTAAAAAATGAAGACAACATTCTTCCATTTACTAAAGAAGATAAAATATCAGTATTTGGACGTCCACAGCTGGATTACTATAGAAGTGGTACAGGTTCAGGTGGAGCTGTAAATGTTGAGTATGCTAAAAATATAATTGATGGATTTAAAAGCAGTAATTTATCTATAAACGAAGAATTGGTTACAGATTATGTAAACTGGATTAAAGACCATCCATTTGATAATGGCGGTGGCGGATGGGCTTGTGAGCCATGGTTCCAGAAGGATATGGACATAAGCGTTGAATATGCCAAAAAGCAGGCTGAGACAACTAACAAGGCAGTTTATATTATTGGACGTACAGCCGGTGAAGACAAGGATAACTATAACGGAGCGGGAAGTTATCTACTTACAGATGAAGAGAAAGCGAATTTAAAGAATATTACAGAAGCATTTGATGATGTGTGTGTTATTTTAAACGTATCAAACATTGTTGATGTAAAGTGGATTAATAATGAGGAGTTTAAGGGTCACATTAAGGCGGCACTTTTTGTATGGCAAGGCGGAATGGAAGGCGGTGACGCTGTTGTAGATGTATTGTCAGGAAAGGAAACTCCTAGCGGAAAGATGCCGGATACAGTGGCATTTAATTTGGAAGATTATCCATCTTTTGAAAATTTCGGAAACCAGTTTACTAATCTTTATAAAGAAGATATTTATGTTGGTTACAGATATTTTGAAACATTTGCACCGGACAAAGTTGTATATGAGTTTGGATATGGATTGTCTTATACAACTTTTAATATTGAAACATTGTCAGCAAAAGCAGATAATGGAAAAATCAGTCTTGAAATCAAGGTGACAAATACAGGTGACAGGTATTCGGGAAAGGAAGTAGTTCAGGTATATTGTAAGGCACCACAGGGCAAGCTGGGAAAACCGGCAAAGGTTTTGTGTGGATATGAGAAAACTAAGTGCCTTAATCCGGGAGAAAGTCAGATTATAAAAATTGATGTAGATGCGTATTCAATGGCTTCTTATGACGATTCAGGAGTGACAGGTCACAAGTCATGCTATGTATTAGAAGCAGGAGATTACGAAATTTTAGTTGGTAACAGTGTTAAAAAATGCGAAAGCGTATTTACATATCAGTTAGATGACATAGTTGTAGTAGAACAGTTGTCAGAGGTTATGTGCCCGGATGATGATAATTTAACTATCTTAAAGCCGGGGGCAAAAAAGGAAGATGGAAGTTATGAGAAAGTTTATATACCTTCTCAGAAGCCGACAGTTGATTTAGGAAAAAGAATTGAAGAGAATCTTCCAAAAACAATGGAAATTACCGGTGATGTGGGAATTACCCTTCAGGATGTTCATGCAGGAAAAAGCAGTGTGGAGGAATTCGTTGCACAGCTTAGTGTGGAAGAACTGGCACAGATTGTCAGAGGTGAAGGAATGAGCAACCCACGTGTAACTAAAGGAACGGCTTCAGCTTTTGGTGGATTAAGTGATTCATTATTTAACTATGGTATTCCGGCAGCCTGTACGGCAGATGGCCCTAGCGGACTTAGAATGGAGGCTAAGGCTACACAGCTTCCTATTGGAACTGCTTTATCTGCATCATGGAATCCGAAGCTTGTAAGGGAACTTTATACCATGGAGGGAATGGAACTTTGCAGAAATGAAGTTGACACACTTTTAGGACCGGGAGTTAATATTCATCGTCATCCTCTTAACGGAAGAAACTTTGAATATTATTCAGAAGATCCTTATCTTTCAGGAACTATGTCAGTAGCATCTACAGGTGGTATTAAAGACGGTGGTGCCTGGGGAACTATCAAGCATTTCGCCCTTAACGGTCAGGAAGCACACAGATTTAAGATTGACGCAGTTTGTTCAGAAAGAGCTATAAGAGAAATTTATCTTAAGTCCTTTGAAATGGCTGTAAAGGAAAAAACGGTTATGACTCTTATGACAAGTTATAATCCTATAAACGGACATTGGGCAGCTTCAAACTATGACCTTTGTACAACAGTTCTTCGTGGAGAATGGGGTTATGAAGGTATTGTTATGACTGACTGGTGGGCAAAAATGAATGACGTTGTGGAAAAAGGTGAGGAATCAGGTCAGAAAACCCGTGATATGGTTCGCTCACAGAATGACGTTTACATGGTTGTCAATAACAATGGTGCTGAAATTAATTCAAATAATGATGATACAGAGAAGTCTGTTGAAGAGGGAAGACTTACAGTTGGAGAGCTTCAAAGAGCAGCAATTAACATTTGTACATTTATTTTGAATGCACCGGTTATTAATAGAGAGTTAGTTGATACTGACGTGGCTAAACATTACGGAGCAGTGACTGAGGATAAGGCAGAATATGATGTACAGAAGTTAGCAGACAGCGATAAGATTATGTTTGATGGCAGGAAAACTGCAACAATGGTTGTGGAAGATGAGGCAGAATATTCTATTATTGTGAATATTTCTTTTGCAAAATCAAATCTTGCCCAGTCAACGGTAAATGTTAATGCCAACGGTGAGACTATGGTTGTTATCCAGACTAACGGAACTGATGGTAACTGGATTACCCAGAAGTTATGCAAGGTTAAGTTAGACAAGGGCGTTTACAACATTGAACTGGAGGATGTTTTAGCAGGTATTGAAGTTAAGTACATACAGTTCAAGAAGATAAAGAAGCATAAAGGAAAATAATAATTGAAAATGTCATCTGAAAAATTTAATTGAAGCTTTAGGTGAAGATTCTGGGCGGAATTTTTAGTTGAAGATTTTAGATGAAAGTTTTAGATGGAGATTTAATGGTGGCTTAAAATATAGCTAAGCTGCGTTAAATATAAAGAATGAGAGCGAAAAAGCTGTTGCACTTAGGTGTGGCAGCTTTTTTGGTGGGAAGAAGGTGCAATTACCAGGAAAATGATGATTTTATATAAAAGTCCCGGTAGGAATCGCACCTTCGTCGGCTGAAATTGTTTGCAATTACCAGGAAAAGACGAATTTATGAATTGATTCCGGGTAATTAAAGGGTTAAAAACAACAATATGCGCAGCAAAGAACCGGGAAAAAGATATAAAATGCCAAAATCCACGTAAATACCGGTTGTATTAACCGGTGAAAAGGCTATTCATGCCAGGATATCTTTGTGAAATTGCTGTTTTCCGGGTTCAATTCATTGATTATAGCCTGTAAGGCGCCAATTTCTACCAGGATATTTAAAACAAATCAAATCTTTCCCGGTTTGATTCGTTGTATACGCAGTTAAATTATTGGGAAGAACCGGGAAGAAGCACTTTTGTATTTTATTTCCGGGTAATTAAAACACTTGAAATATTGATACAATTATGATAGAGTAGCAACGCATGGAAAATTTTGTCTAAATATGTGGAAAATGAAAAGTCAGGAAAGACAAAATCCCTTAAAGTTAAAACATATAATAGAATAAATAACAGATGCTTGATAATTATAGCAGTAGAATAATAGATATAACTTTGAGTGCAAGTGTTACTTTAAATTAATGAAAAGTTTAAAGACGAAAGAAGTATTAAGCATTTGAATTTCAAATGTTGTAATAAATATAAAAATTGAAAGGGGAATTGCATATGATTAAGAAAATATTAGCAATTACAATGGCAACAACATTAATTATTGGAGGGGGTTGGGAACCAACAAGTATTTATGCGGTAGATAATACCACAGTATCTATGGTAGGGGAGGATAATCAGAACTTCACCGAAAATATGGAAGATTATGAGTACATAGAGCAAAAAGTTGAGGACGAATTAAGTGTAGATACAGGTTTGCTTGAGCCTGAGGTGGAAGTGTGATACTAAATGAAAAATATGTATCAGAATCAGTTAATATGAAGTATAATGATAATTATAATACTTTGAAGAATAATCAGTATTATTTAGATAATTATGGAATACGATGTGCATTTAAACTTCATAAAAATAATGATACTGCTCTTGCAAACTTCCCATATGTAAAAACTAAAGAATATTCAAATGAGGGAATAGGTATAATTTTCTATTTGAAAAGAAAGTCAAACATCGTTGTATTCCACCCATATTATAAACACATACAAACAAAAAGAGAGTGGGTTTCAGTGGCGGTGTGCTTGGCAGATGATGGAAAGTTTACAGCTATATATACATTAGTGACAGGAAAGAATAAGAGCGTAGAGGAATCATATGCTGGTGTTGATAAAGCATTTAAGTTTACAATTAAATAATAAGGTGATAAATATATGAAGAAAAAAACAGTAATAACAGTTGTGATAGGTGTAATCATTGCCCTAACAATAATTACAAGTATATATGGAAAGAATCCAATATATAATTATGTAAAAAATAAATATTTTCCTGATGTACTTAATTTAGAAGAGCAGTATGGAGTGAAAAATTATAAAACAGGAAACCAGACAATAGAGGTAGATGGATACACAATGGTTATGGATCAGTATTTTTTTGAGAGTGATAAATCAGCAGGCTATTTGAGGATAAAAGTGATGTACCCTGATTTGGATATGCGGGAAATGGAAACGGATAGTGGAAATGACGAAAATCTATTTAATTTCGGTTTAGATGACACAAGGTACTTTTTTGCCACTGATGTTAAAGGTGAAGGCTTTAAGGAGGGAATAACGGCATGTACATCATATCAAAAGATTAGAGCAATCCAAACAAATAAAGCAATGTATATCTATTTTAAATTTTGTTCTGAAGATGGAGGAATATACAACGGCAAAGTATTTCTCCATGACCGCAAAGCCCAAAAAGGCATAGGGTACAGCGATTATGCAGGTAAGGAAAAATATGCCATAGGTGTTTTTGATTTAACAAAGTAGTAGAGTAATTTAGTGTATTTAGTAATGCTCTAAAAATAGTTTTACTTTTTTTGGAATATAGAATATAATTAATTTATCAGTCAAGGGGCAACAAAATTTGAACCCCGGAAATATTTTTTACAGGAGGCAAAAATGAAAAATATCAAAGTTAAGGTTATGGCAATTATGCTGGTAGTTGTTATGGTATTTACAGGATGTGCTACACAGCAGTCAGACATTAAGATTAATGCTGATGGAACAGGAAAGGTTACTGTTAATGTAGAAATTGATGAAGAAGCATACATTGATGCTACACTTAAGATGCTTAAGGCAAGTGGGCTTTCAAATGTGGAAATTGCATTATATGAGAAGGAACTAAGAAAAGAACTTCCTAAATCATTTGCAGAAGCAGGAGCTAAGAAGGTTGTAAGAGATGGTAAAACATATTATCAGATTACAAGAAATCAGACTATCAAAAAAGGAAACTTAAGTCAGGATATAACTGAAGGTGGAGAAGGTTATGTAACAACTGATACATTTTATTTAAAAATGGACTTCGCTTCACAAATGAACGATTTAGGCGGAATGGATGCAGGAATGGTTGACGGAGACATAGCAAGTCAGTTTAAGGCAGCAGGTCTTGATATGGATTCATTAGTAAAAATGACAGTAAATGTTGAAATGCCAAAGGCAATTGTTGCAACAACAGGAACAATTAGTGAAACAAACAAAAACATTGCAACATTTGATGTTAAGATTTCAAAGAATCAGACATTATTTGCAACTACAAATTCAAATGTAACTTTAGAAACAGCAAAAGCTAAATACAAAGCTGACAATACTATTAGCAAACCATCTGTTAAGAAGTTAAAAGCAAATAAGGTTTCTAAAAAGGCTAAAAAAGCTACTGCAACATTGAAGTTTTCTAAGGTTAGCGGAGCAAAGAAATATCAGGTACAGTATTCTACAAAAGGTTCATTTAAGGGAGCAAAGACAAAAACAATAAAGAAAACCACATACAAGCTTACAAAGCTTAAAAAGGGAACAAAGTATTATGTAAGAGTCAGAGCTGTAAAATACAATATGTCAAAAGATACAGTATACAGCAAATGGACAAAGAAGAAGGCTGTTAAAACAAAGAAATAGTTAGAAATAATATAAGGTTTACATAAAACTACAACCGGACGATAAATTATCTGGTTGTAGTTTTTTATATGGTCTTTGGTCTGTTCAAAACAATCATGCAACGTGGGGTGTTTTGGGAGTATAAGTCACTTGCTATGCGGGTGGTAACTCTGGTTATACAAAAAATTAACTTTCCGTTATAATAGAGTTGTTCAAGCTACTATTAAAAACTAAAGAAAGGGTAATTTTAGTGGCTAATAAAACAAACAGTTTAGCACATACAAAATGATTAGGTAAGTATCATATTGTCTTCATCCCCAAGTATAGATGAAAAATATTTTATTAAATCTATGTAAAGAAAGCAAAGTATAGGAAGAATATTAATACAATTGTGTCAATACAAGGGAGTAGTACTAATAGAAGATCGCATAATGCTGGAACATTTACATATGCTGGTAAGAATACCACCAAGATATTCAATGTAAGAAATAATGGGGGATTTAAAGGGGAAAATCAAGTCTAATGATTTTTGAGAAACATGTGAACTGAAAGTATAAATATGGAATTGTCATTTCTGGTGTAGAGGATATTATGTATATACGGTAGGAAAAATACGGCTGTAATCAAAAAGTATATACAAAATCAAATAAAAGAAGATAAGGGTATATGGCTTCATTGACAAGCATTAATGGCGTAAGGTATATAACACAAGGCTTGAAAATTAAAAAAATGCACTATTAAATAAAAATCATAGTGAAAAAAAGTGTTGACGGTAAAAATACGGAGTGGTACAATGTGAAACGTGATTTATAAATAAAGTTTTATAGTCATAAAAAATTTTTTAAGAAATGAATTATAAAATGAAGTTGAAAGGGAAGTTAGGTTGTATATTGTTGGCGATAACGTTAACGCTAATAGGAACATGGAATTATGTTGGTGCAAGAGATGATAATGTGGAGTACGCATTTAAATTACAAGCAAATTACAAAAATTCGTATACAGATATTAGATATCGTCAGACAAAGAAGGCAGATAATCCGTGGAAGGTTAATATGACATATAGTGCCGAAGGAAAAGGAACAAAGGCAGTGTATTGGTTAAACGTACCAGGACTGTTTTGCACTAGTGAAAGAGTATCAAATACACATACAGTTAAACAAGGCTCAGGACCACATTATTATAAGGCGTGGAAGGGAGCAGCTCAACAGTATGTAAGTATGGGAGCAGAAAATAATAATAATACATCTAAGACATATAATGTTTCAGGGTATTGGGATGAAGAAACATGGTAGTCTTATAGATAATGTATAATTACTGGATATCCAATATCCAGTAATTATATTATATGGAGGAAAAAGATTGATTAGTTATTTAATATTGAGGTTATGGAAAAGTCCGGTAAAAAAGCTTTTATATTGCATAATTATATTTTATCCTACGCTAGAGGTGATTTTTTATGTAAGGGATGTTTTAAGAGGGGGGAGTGTGTTCATACCTGATTATGCATTTTTTTTAACCTGTAATTCGGTTGGAGTTGGTCATATGTTCCAAGCTGTTTTGTTATGGTTTATGCCGGTGTATTGTTTGCTATTGACAGCAGATGATTGTATAAATGATTATAAGACAGGAAGTAAAAATATTCTTGTTTTAAAAAGTGGAAATAAAGTATATGTTAAATCACAGTTGATAAAAAGTTTTTTTTGTACATTTACAATGGTGATAGTTGCATTATTAGTTAATTTGATAATGGTACATATAATTTTTTATGGAGGAAAATTTGATCCATATGATGATGGCGTATATGTTTCTGACTTTTATCAATGGGAGGTAGATTTTCCGTTGCTTGCAAATATACTTTTTTCACTTATTACCGCTTTTTTTTGCGGATTAATCTCAATGGTTGGAACTATAAACGCTATTTGCATAAAAGATAGAAAAATCGTATATGGTTTAACAATGCTAATGTGGTTTATTCCGTTTTTGAAAGAAAAATCAATGATGTTACTATTTCAACCACACTCGGAATACGTTTTGAATACACTGATACCAGTAGGGCTTGAAATATTATTAGTATATGGAATATATATTGGAGTAGGGTATTACAGAGAAGTATATTATGGAAAAGATATTATTTAAAAAAAGAGTGCTAAAGGCGTTAAGTGTATGTTTATTAATAAATATAGTTGATATAATTGCATGTTATTACAATTTGCTAGAAATGTATAAAGACGAAGTAATTGATAGCATAGCGTTTAATAGAACATTGGTTTCAGGAGATTTTCATTCTTTATTGCAATATGGTGTTGTGTATATGTTCATATACATTATATATATAGTATATATAATGGAGGATGATAAAATATACAAAATTATTCGTTATGAGCAACGTAAGTCATACTATTTTAAAACAATAAAAAAAGTTTTTTATGCTACATTTTTATTTGTGTTAATTCACGAATTAACAAGTGTGGTATATATACTTTTATTTGGCAATTGGAGTATTTTGATAAAGCATAATTGGATTATGGGAATTTTTGGACAGATATTGATAACATTTTTATATTATAATATGGTTTTTTTTGTATATTCTATTATGCAATCAAAGTGGGTAAGAGGAGCATCGATTGTAAACACAATGATGATAATGATATTACAATACTACATTTCAGTAAAATTTTTTGAATTTATTTATATGCCCATAAAAGATATAGGTATTATGGTGAGTATGTGTGGTTATGGATATTCATTTAGGCAATGTTTAGGCAATGTATTTAGGCTTGTCGTAATTACGGTTATCGTAGGTGGGATTTGCCTAGAAGTGAAAAACAGAGAGGATATATTATAATAATGAAAAATGATAAAATATTGATACTTATGTTTGGAGTGAGTTGTATAGTTCAAGAACTTTTTTGCAAATACAATCAGGCAGAATTTTATGAATTTTGCTTTTTAAGAGGCTTAAATATTGAAAATGATGCCGGATTGCCTTATTTGGAAATATGTGCAATGAGTTTACCAACTATAGTTCTGATTCTGATATTTTCAGACGTATATGAGTTCCAAATTGAAAATTATGGAATGTTGTTACTGATAAGAAATTGCGATATACGGGTTAGAGTTTTAAAAATATATGTGAGTTTAATACCCTATATTGTAATGTATGTCTTAATGCAGGCTAGTATTTCATCAATATTTAATTGGGGATATTTTATACATAATTACTTGAAAATAGTATGCTATCTAGTTATATACTTTTTTTGCGTGCAGTTAGTTATAGTATCAGAGATTTTCATATGTTCATTGTTTGAAAAAAACATATGTGAAATAATGTTATGCGTATATTTATATGTATCACTTCTAATGTGTTTCAAGTTTGATGGGGTATGGACAAAAGTTATATGTTATCAGGGAATATTTGTTTCATTAGGACAAAGAGAGCGGGGAGATATAAAAGCTATTTGTGTTATGAATGAGATAGGAATTTTAATAGTAATTATCACTTTAATCTATATTCTTATGGTATTTAGATGTAGAAGGAAAGACTACGTATAGTGTGAATTTTATAATAAAAATGCTTACAATCAGAAGGATTAGTCATTAGTTGTATGAAAATATTAAAGAACGGATAAATTTTGAAATTGTTTTTAGGGTAAACTGTTTAATACAAAATAATTTAAAAAAATGAGAAGGTATAGAAGAAATATATGATAAATATTTATAATGTTTCAAAAAAAATAAAGGGTAAACAAATATTAACAAATATAAATTATGAATTTAACGAAGGCATGATTTATGGTTTGTGTGGGCCTAATGGTTCAGGAAAGACAATGATTTTGAGATTAATTGCAGGATTGATACATCCTACAGAAGGAAGAGTTGAAGTTGATGGAAAGGTTTTAAATAAATACAATTCGTTCCCGTCTAGTGTGGGTATTATTATTGAAAATATGGAATTATTACCTCAACTTAATGCTTATGAAAATCTTAAATTATTGTCTCAGATAAAAGATATAGCAACGGATAATGATATTTTTAATGTGCTTGAACGGGTAGATTTGAAAAGTGATCAGATAGTAAAAAAGTATTCATTAGGGATGAAGCAAAGGTTAAATATAGCTCAAGCAATTTTTGAAAAACCTCAATTACTTTTATTAGATGAACCGACAAATGCACTAGATGAAAGTGGCATTAAGCTTGTACATAAAATTTTATTAGAAGAAAAAAAAAGAGGAGCGTGTATTATAATAGCGACTCATAATAAAGAAGATATAAATGTGCTGTGTGATAAAATATTAAGAGTTACTGATGGATGTATGGAGGAAATAAATGTTTATTAAAAAAATAAAAGTCATACATATTGCATCTCTAGTTATTATAATATTTTTAATATCAGGGTGTTTTAATAAATATTTACATATAAAATATCCCGAAGCATTTGATGCAAATGGGGAGTATATAGAAAAAGGGAAATCACAAATATACGTTTCGGAAGATGGAAGTTATAATTACAGAATTAACGAAACAAATAATACGATAGAGCTCATATCATATAACGATGAAACAGAAAAGACAATAAAAGTTCCACAAGAAATTGATGGATATACTGTAATAGCAATAGGAGAGACAGTGTATGCATATCATACGGAATTGGAGAAACTTTATATACCAAAAAACATAAAAAAAATTAGGTTAGCGTTTGTGGCTGGATGTAATAATTTGAAGGAAATAGTGTTTGAGGATGATGTTGATGAAATTGAAAGGTATGCATTTGATGACTTCTTTGGATATGTAGTGGTTGATAAAAAATCAAATATTTATGAGTATTGTAAAAAAAATAAAATTAGAATTAAAGAAGGGAAATAGATAAATGTCGTCTCATGGAGGCGCATTTAAGGTAATTATGATTGCAAATCTTTTACTCCTCATTTTCTTTTTCATAATGAATATATTCATAGGTACTGTATTTTTCAGCGGTTTCCTTCATCCATAAATAAACCCGGTTACGCAAATCCTCTTTGGCAGCTTTACGGCTAAGAGTAGGGTTTGCATACATTGGGTCGCTGCAATATATGGTAATGGCGGGTTTCTTAAATATCAGCCCAAAAGGGAAATTACGTTTGCGGTAAGTTACAACCATAGCCACTACCGGGGCGCTTAAAAGTACAGGGTAAGCAAAACTGGCACTTTTAAAAGGACGTATGCCTACATAATAAGGCCATATATGTGCTTCAGGATAAATAGTTATGCAACTGCCCTGATGATAACGTTTAGAAACTGTGTTAAGCATTTCCTTCATACTTGCCATGTCGTAGCCAAGGGGCATAGCACCAAGCATGGCAACTAAATGATAAAGTCCTTTAATGGAAAAAGCGTCATTTCCGGCCATAAAATAAGTACGGTGGCCCCAGCCTGAAACATCGGCAGAAAGAAGAGGGTCAATATGCATGGTGTGATTGCTGTACAAAAAGCAACCGGATTTTAACCGCCTTATAGCACCGCGATTTTTAACATGAAGCCCTACGACAATGGTATTGAAAATCTTTACCAAAGGAAACACTATAAGATAGTACAAAATATCTGCAAAGAAATTCCACAGAAAACCGGTGTGAATCCACTTATAGTCCGGGGGAAGGGCCTGAGTTTTTATCCCGTTAGTTGCCGCAAAATCATCATTTAATTCATCTGTATAGTAAATTGTTTTCATAAAAATCCTTTTCCGTTAATTTCATTAGAACACTATTATTTATCTATTTGTTTATAATACCCAAAATCATTTCTTCCATACTGTCCATACATTTATTAAAAGCCCATTGCTTTGCGAAATCAGCATAATCCAGACTTCGCTGTTCCTTTTCCTTAGGATGTTCAATCCAGTAGTCAATTTTCTTAGCCAAATCCCCTACATTGTTACATTTAAACAGGTTTTTGTCATCAAGGGCAAAGTACCGGGTAGCGGAACGGGGGGAGTTATTAATAACAGGCACAAGACCACAGGAAATGGCTTCCAAGCAGGAAATGGCTTCAAGCTCAATTTCCGCGGCATGGACGTAAAGGTCAGCTGTTCCTAAAACCTTAAGCAAATCCGTTCTTGAATAAAACTTCATTATAGGCTGTATTGGCAAATGTCTTTTAGAATACTTTATCAGGTTAGATTTCTGAGGACCGTCCCCGGCAAAAATCAGCTGGATACGGTTTCGGTATTTACTTTTATTTACAGCTTTTAAAAGCACAATGTGAGTTTTTTCACGACTGTAACGTCCGGTAAACAATATACGGAAAAGACCGTCATTAACGTGATACTTTGGAATATCACGGTTAAACTGGCGGTTAACTCCGTTGGAAATAACATGTCCCGGAGTAGGCCCTACCACCTTTTCAAAGGTATCACGAATAAATTGGGTAGGGTAGTGAATGGCATCACAATAACGGTACAAATGTTTATAGAAAAACTTATATACATTTTTATTAAAATGCTTATCATTCATTAAAAAGAAATGATTAGAAAAATTTTCTGCCTGGCAATGGAAACCGGCAGACAGGGGAATGCCGTATTTGTGACAATATCTTGCAACGTAGCATCCTGTAAGAAAAGGAACCATAACGTGAACGGCATCCACGCCCTTTAGAGCCTTTGCCACGACTTTTTTATCAGGCTTTGAAATATTAACTCCGTTTTTCTTAACATAATTATTAAAAGGCCCAACGTTTAATGTTTTTACAATATAATAACCGTCTTCGCCGGCCTTGTCTGCGTCAGGGCAGATAACACGAACCTCATGGCCCTTAGCCTTTAGGGAACGTATAAGGTTCATAGCGGCAATGGTAGTACCGTTATTTTCTTCTCCAAGGACATCGCTAACTACTGCAATTATCATACTAATCTCCATTCTGTCACGGCTTATGACATATATATTAAAAAGGTAAAACCTTTCTTAATCTCACATATTGGTATTTTAATATAGGCAGTACATGAAATCAAGAAATAAAAAACATACAAAAACATATATTTGTTGCAATAACCGGACACTGCTTTGCTTGATTTGAAACCGGAAATTTTGTATACTATATTTTATATAGGCGAATGTCAAAAGTACCTTTGGCACTGCCATCATTTAAGGCATATTATTTTGCCTGAATATCAGCTAAGTATTACAGATACAGACTGAAAAGTTAGGATTGCAGGAGGAGAAAATGATAACATTAAGCAAAGGCGGCGCGTATCTCATTAACGGTACAGAAGTGATTGAGGACGGTCAGGAAGAATTACTTAAGAGCAAATTAGGAGATAAGTATCTTTCAAAAGAAGATGCAGCAAAGAATACTATTGCATACGGCATCTTAAAAAATCACAATACATCAGGAAATATGGACAAGCTTCAGATTAAGTTTGATAAGCTTACATCCCATGATATTACATTTGTAGGTATTATTCAGACAGCAAGAGCTTCAGGACTTGAGAAGTTCCCTATACCATATGTACTTACAAACTGT